>ENA-UESD01000807-UESD01000807.1-human-gut-metagenome-genome-assembly--contig:-NODE-807-length-27209-cov-122.542643_pt1 | contig 27209 bp, 33 predicted proteins | sample MGYA00242985_ERZ507986 | MGnify/ENA primary metagenome ERZ507986 (study PRJEB26167, sample SAMN06115408) | human gut metagenome | host: Homo sapiens | place: China:Guangxi | collected 2016-04-06... | reverse complement strand
TTAAAATCATTTTGAATTCTATATCATCCAAAAAAGATGAGCAGTTCAAAGAAAATATGTTTCGCAAGTTGGAAAGCAAAAGAGAATTTATTGAATTGCCATATAACTTACAGCATCTTTTGATTGCAGAGGACACAGAAGAATTTCCAGAAGCGAGATTCCTTCTTAGGAACGAAGAAAAAAGTATAACGCGGAAAATCGTTGCTATTTATCGAGCATCTGAAAAATTAAATGAAATGGGCATTCCTTATTTGCCAGCATTGATGCTTTATGGGCAAAGCGGATGCGGAAAAACCATGCTGGCTAGGTATATTGCGCATAAAGCAAAACTTCCGTTTTTGAGGATTCAATTTTCAAGTCTAGTTGATTCACACTTGGGGCAAACACAATCTAACCTTGCAAGAATTTTTGATTATGTGAGAACTGCTCCTTGCGTTCTTTGTTTTGATGAAATAGATGCGGTCGGAATGGCTCGTGGGCAAAAAGATGACGTTGGGGAAATGAACCGTGTAGTTATTGCGATTATGCAAGAAATGGATAGATTGCCGAACAATGTCATCATTATCGGAACGACAAACCGATTTGATAGGATTGACCCTGCGCTTACAAGAAGATTTCCGTTGCAATACGAATTAAAGCCGTTGTGCCGTGCGGATGCAGAAATACTTTCCAAAAGGTTCTTTGAATATGCAGGAGCACAATATGAAAACATAGCTTATGAAGATAACGTCCCCGCATCTACTGTTATCAAAGAATGTACAGAACGAATTGTAAATCAAGTTCTGAATCAAGAGGATTTCTTGGAGGATTGACGTATGATGAAGTCGAAGGAATTTTACGAAGGAAGTATTATCCGTTTGCAGAAAATGGTTAAGCGTGGCATTTACGTTCTTTTGTTCGATGTCTTTGCCGTAGCAGTTCAGATTCCTTTTATCTTTGCTGGTAAATGGGTTGCAGCACACTTGATTTTGTCCATCACCGTATCTTTTGCAGCAGGATTTAGCTTTAACACGCTTGTAGATAGCAAAAGGCAACTTGATATGTACAAGGCAGATATGGAATTGTACTATACCAAATAAAATAGACTCTGTGCAGTCGCAACGGACGCACAGAGGAGAAAGGAAACACAAGGGACAAAAAGTGTTAGGTCACTACGAATCGCATTGGTATCTCAATGGGACAGGCGGTGACATATACGAAGGTAAGATGGTCTTTCGAGACAAAGATTGGCGCATAAGATATATGGAAAACCAATGCGTTGAAACCAACTATTTTAGCTTAAAGAAAATAAGAGATAATTTTAAGAGAAAAGGGCAAAAAGAAGGAAATTATAAAAACATTGCATGGATAAAATTTTCAGAATTGAATTGGTTTGAACGAAGAAAACGTCCAGATTGGTTTAAGGTTCAATTCCTTTCAAATGGACTTGATAGTCCAAAAACACAATGGTATACAGTCCACGATTTGTCTGGTATCGAAGAAAAAGAGCATTGGGTTGAGGAAAAACGCCAATACACAATGAAAGAACTTTCAGAGAGAATGCCAGCAGAAGATTTTATTGAGTATATGAAAGATAGAGGAATAGCGACAATCCGATAAGCGCAAAACACCCCTGTGTAACCTCGATTGGTTGCACAGGGGTTTGTTTTACTTATCAGCAATGCAATCCCAGTATAGATACGCCTTACCATCTGCGGCATCCGCGTCCTCAAGGAAAGCCTTTGCCATGTCAGCGTAGAAGCCCGGAGTGTCAACGGACTGGCGCTTTGCGACCTGACAATAATCCGAGTACATCATGTTCATGACAGCCCAGAAATCGTTCGGGTCACAGGTGATGTTGCGCTGTTTGGCAACGTCCTGTGTCTGTTCCAGCGTCCAGTGACAGCCTTTTGTGCCGTCAGCGTTCACCATGCTGTCGCACCATTCCTCCGCTTCATCGTGGGTGAGGTGCTGGCGTGGCATCTTGATGGAACGGCTGTCCGCACCGCCATGCTCATACTGCCCAGACCGCTTGTCCCAGTCTCCGCTCTGCGAGAAGCCAATCTGCGGCATTCTGCGCCCATTCTCTACGTCAGGGTAGCGGGGGATAGGATAGGGGTCGATGTAACGGTTCTCCTCCTGCGGATAGTAAGGATAGCGGTCATTGCCATCTTCCAGCTTACGCAGACGGCGTTCCAACTCACGCTCCCTGCGGTCACGCTCTTCCTCAAGGCGGTCACGTTCCGGCTCACGGTCTTTGTCGTGGTCGCGGAGCATCATCATGCGGCGAAAATTAGTCTTGCCCATAATCTATACCTCCTCAAGAAATGGACGCAGGCGCACCAGCGTGGGAGCGGCAGAAGCAGCCAAGATACTTGAACGTGCCGGTGCCGGTTGCGGACGTTGCCACACGGGTAGCGTAGCGGGTGCGGGTGTGGATGCTCTCGGCGGTTGCCTGAGCGCAGTTGCAGTCGGTCAGAGGATATGCGGTCGCACCTGCACCTATGGTAATGACCACAGGGGCGTTTATGGTGGTCGTGTCCGGCAAGCTCTGAGCAACCACGATACAATACTTCTCTCCGTTTTGGTATGCGCCAGCAGGGATATTGATGGTCAGCGTGTCGTTGGCAAACGTGACCGCCTGACTGATGACCAAGTGCGGGCAGAGTTTGCAGCTTGTTTTGCAAGCCATAGTATTTTCCTCCTAAAAATCAGGGGCAGAGGTGTCTTACCCCTGCCCCGATGGTTCACCCGGTGTTATCGGGGAGTGTGTAGGTTAGCAGCAGCCGCAGCAGTTCACGCCCACGTTGGGGTTCGCCACCTGATAAGCGGGAATCGGACGAGGATTGACCCGATTCAGGATGGTGTCGGTCTGGGCGCTCATCGCGGAGGTCAGAAGCGCATTCTGCCGATCCTGAGAAGCCGCAAACTTCAGGCTCTGGTTCTCAGCGGTCAGGGTGGCGATCTTATCCTGCGTGAAGTAGTCCATCATGCTGCGGAAGTTGGCGTTGCAGTTGTCCACGATGGCGCGGGCGTTGTCTGCGATAGCCTGACGGGTAGCGCAGTCCTCCGTTGCGATGGTGTACTTCAGGTCGCCGATCAGCTGCTTGTTCTCGCAGCAGCAAGACGCCAGCTGCGTGGCAAGTGCGGTCTGGCCGGCCTGCCGAGCGTTGCCCTCCTGCATGATGGCAAGGTTGATGGCGTTGTCGCCGTTGGACACGCTACGCTCCAGACCGTTCACCAGCTGCGCGTTCTGGTAGCCGAGCTGACAGATCGCCTGATTAGTACCAGCAAAGCCGCCCGCAACGGCAGCGTTGAGGGTGTTCATCTGTGCCAGCTGGTCATAGCCCAGAGAGCAGATACCACTCTGGATGCCCGCCAGAGAGCGGGAGGTATCCTGCTGGTAAAAACCCTCAGACAGAGCTGCACGAGTGTCGTTACCGCCCTGACCGGTTGCGCCAGTGCCGACCAGATAGGGGATGTAACTCGCCATACCGTTGTCGCCGCCGTTGCGCCCGTTGCCGTAGTTGCCCCAGCCGAAAATGATGGCGAGGATGATAACCGCCCACAGACCTTCGTTGCCGAAGAATCCGCCGTTGTTATTGCCGCCGTCCTGCCCAGCCAGATAGCCAGTTGCAAAATCGTCCATAACAAAACTCCTTTCAGTTTTGCGTATGCTATCCCATCGCCGTGTGCGATGGGCGAAGCCAAACAAATGCGGTTTTTGTCAAGTCCGCAAAACTGAGAAGCGTTTCGCTTAGAGGGATGCGTTACCGGGGCAGCGTCAAATTCAGGACGCTTGCAAGCTGGTTCAGGTCGATGCCACGCTCTTTGGCGAGGTTCTGCGCCATCGTTCGGAGCTGCGCTTCGTTTTTGCCCTGAATCAGGTTTAGCCCCTGCATGATGGGTGCGCTCTGCCCACCCAGCTGCTGGATAAGTCCCATCGGGTTTTGTCCGGCGCGAGCCAGATTTGCCAGCTGCATGATAGGGCTATGCGTAATCATATCAAACGGAGAGGACATTGTTTATTCTCCTTTCTTCGCTGTGGCAGCGGGTTTAGAAAAGCTCTTCTGCCACTTTTCCAGCTCATCCAGGCGGTGGACGAGGGTGTTGTACTGCTCAATAGGCACATACTGCTGTGTCGGTGCAGCGGTCTGCTGTGCCTGTTGTGCTTGCATCTGCCTCCACGCTTCCGGGCTGTAGAACTCCTGCACATAAGATTCGCAGGTGTCCGGGTTGAGCCGCTTGCAGTAGATCACGCCGCTGCGCAAGTCCGGGCAGTAGGTCGGTCTGCCGTACAGGTCTGATGGTATTGCCAGAAATTCCTCCCTGCTGGAAACAGGTCTACCAAGCAGCCAACCGCCATCCTGCGCCGACTGCTGAACAGGCTGCTGCCCATTCATCGGCTGTGGACGCTGCGGTTGTGCCTGTTGCATCTGCGTGTTGGGTAGGGGAGTGGCAAGACCTACTGTACCCATGCCGCCGTAAGGATTGACAGGCTGCTGCGGAACGTAGGGCGCTCCGGGTGTCGGATAATAGCTCATAAAACATCCCTCCTTGTGCATCCAGTGTACTGCATCGGCAAAAAACGAAAGGCAACGAACGCACAACGAAGGACAAAAAAATTAGCACAAATGATTCTTTTTGTCAGATTTTGTGTTGACAAAAAGAATCATTTGTGCTATAATAAAAGCGTCAAGAGGAGCAATAAACAAACGGAGGAACGAACGATGAAGACTTACAACCTGCAAGAGATCATGAGCAACGCTTGGGCGATGTACCGCAAGTGGGTCGCACCTTACAAGTACAATCACAGCCGCATCCCCAGCTGCTATACTTTTGCAAGTGCTCTCAAGCAGGCTTGGGCCGCTGCAAAGACCGCTGCTAAAAAAACCGCCGCCGGTATCGTCCGTATGCACTACAGCCAGTACAAAGCCGAGTATAGCAAGTGCCAGACCGTCGAGGGCAGCTATGACAAGGCCACCAAGACTATCGAGGTCATGACCAAGACCGTCCGCACCTTTGAGCGTCCCGCTTATACCGCAGCTCGTACCACCCGCCGCCCCAGCGTGACCGCTATCCGTGGTCTCTGCCCCCGCTGCCACACCTACTGCTACGGTGACTGCATGGCATAACTTACACACTCAACTATAAAAATTGGAGGACAACGATAATGACTAAGTTTTATGATGGCAGCAAACTCCTGAGCATTGAGATGACCGATACCGCCAACGGCGCACACTTTGAGGCCGATTTCTTTGAGGTCGGCGGCCTCGAGTACAGCTCCGATCTGGGCGCTTACAAGGTCGAGGACGTCGAGTACCTGGCCGACTACGCCAAGAGCTACGCTGACGGCACCAACAGCGACATCGACTACACCGTCGATGAGGACGGCAATGTCGTGACTCCCAACTGCACCGTCGATTATGACATCGAGGTGATGTGATGGCCTCTTACAAGCCTCGTGCAAAAAAAGACCTTACCGGTCAGCGCTTTGGGGCGCTGACCGTTTTGCATGAGGGCGAGCCCCATATATTTCCGCGAGGAACAACCGAGCGAACATGGGTGTGTAAGTGTGATTGCGGTAACGAGATAACGGCAACGATGTCACGGCTTACGGGAGGGCTTGCTACAAGCTGCGGTTGCAAATCAAAGCTGGGTCGTGCGATGCTGCGCTCCTCTCGCCGGAATATGCCATATGACCTTACCGGTAAAATATATGGCAATTTTTTTGTCATTGGCTTTGCCGGAGAACGCTTGGCTCCAAATGGCGCTAAATCTTATCTATGGCGCGTCCGCTGCGGCTTGTGTGGCCGAGAAAAAGTAATGGATGGCGTTTATGTCCGAACAGCCACATTAGAGGACGGATGCGGATGCCGTCAAGCCACACTATCTCATGTTTGCAAAAGGTGTGGCAAAACATTTTTAGGCGCGCGTCATGCCGAATATTGCCCAAGCTGTCTAGCTGCTGAGGTTGACCCCAAAGTTGCATATCGGCCGGAAGCTCCCATAGAGAGCAAAACCATAGGCGCCCGCCAGCGAATATATACTTGTAAGCTTTGTGGCGGGAATTTTGTTGGAGCCACAAACAGCCGCTATTGTCCAGCCTGCAAAGCTCTCGCACACGCCAGAAACGAAAAGACCAGACGGACGCAAAAGAGTTTGGGAAAAGCTCGCACCATCGGGTCTACCGATTACTGTGCCGAATGCGGTGAACCTTACGTGGTCACATCGCCCAGGCAAAAATATTGCCCAGACTGCCAACAAGGGAGGCGCAGAAAGGATGGGCGCAATCAGCAGCATACCAAGCCCCACAAGCAATCCCCGTATGATCAGGCCGACCATAAAGGCAAGTCACTAAAAAAGATCTGCGCCATCTGCGGCAAGCCTTTTTATGCCTCTCCCAGTGAGGTAAACCAGCAATGCTGCTCAAAAAAATGCGGCGCTGCACTACGGTTAAAAAACGGCCATGTCAACAATGCCGCATGGTCGGATGAGGCAAAGGCCCGACGGGCAGCAGACCCGGAGATCCAGGCGCATATGCAGACATTGCAGTCAGTAGGTGTTTCGGCGGCTCTAAAACTGCCGGGAGGCCAAAAAGGCCCACAAAATCGCGAGGCTCTCGTTTGGAGGTTGATCGACCCGGACGGCAACACTCACAAGGCGGTCAATCTGTTAGACTGGGCTCGTCAAAATCATTTGCTGTTTTTTGACGACGACATTCCAGAGGACGTTGCCGCAAAAAGGATCGCAGCAGGATTTAGGGCGATCGCCACATCTATCCGGGGGACTCGCTTAAAATCACGGCCGGCATCGAGCTATAAAGGGTGGCAGCTGGCCGGGCTTCCCACGCCCAAAACCGCAGACGACGATAACTTTGATAACACGGAGGATACACCATGCGCAAAATAATCAACGGCTCCCGCTATGACACCGATACCGCAAAAAAAATGGGACACTGGGAGTCTGACCAGGACTACACCAGCTTTTACCACTGTGAGGAGACTCTTTACCGCACTAAGGCGGGCAAATGGTTTATCTACGGCATGGGCAACGCAGCCACTGTATACGCCGTCCGACGTAGTGACGGATGGACGGCTCCCGGTGAGCAGATCGTGCCTCTCTCCGATGAGATCGCGCAAAAGTGGGCGTTTGAGCACCTCGGCGAGGAGCAGTGCGACGCCATCTTTGATGCTGGCAACGAGGGCGCAAAGGATGTGCAAGCCACAATTCGCATCCCGGGTCCACTGGCCGAAAAGATGACAGCGCGGATAGATGCCGAGCAGTGCAGCCGGAACGAACTCATCCTGCGGGCGCTGCGGGAATATCTCAAATAAACAAAAAAAGCCCCGATGCTCCAAACGGAACACCGGGGTTTTTACGTCTCACGCTGGATGCGCGGGAGACTAGCCAGTTGTACAAATATCCACCCTAATGCGCTTCTTCGAGAGGCCGGGTGGATTTGTTGAGATTATTATACCACAATCTGTGAAAAAAGAAAAGCGGCAAGCTCTGGAATAGCCTGCCGCTTTGTTGCGTTTGTAGAATCAGCCTTAAATATGCGTCCTACATACACTTAGCTCGTAAAAATATTGTATCACACATCCAGCATTTTATCAATAATTTTTAGTCTATTGCCGATTGATGTCCGACAATACGGCACACGCGCTGCAATATCAACTTGGCATAGCTGGTCAACGTACCGCAACCGGGCGATTTTCCGGTCATACCTCCCAAGCGGCGCACGTTTTATCACAGCTTTTATCTGTTCGGCATTAAGCCCTTGCAACGCTGGCGGAAAGACTATGCGAGCCGCCGCCACAAGCAGCACCGAGCCAAAAAGGCTGCGGCAGCTGTCCGGCGTTGCGCACTCGAACGGTCACGGCACGGTAATGTCCCATTTTGCCGCCGTTGGCAAAATGGTCACACACTGCGGGCCACAAAATCGGGTACGCACGCTGATCATAATAATAGCGTGGCGTTTGCTCGTATGTAGTGCTTGCCATAATAACCTCCTTACTGCTTTTCCAGCGCCGCCCGGGCGCGGTCAAAGAAAAACTGAATCACGGTGCCGATGGTCTCATCGGTGATGGCCCAGCTGATGAGCCTGCCCCACTTGCTGGCGTTGAGGCCCATGCGGAGCATCTTGACGACCCACGCCTTGCGCTCTGCGCCGCGCTTTGTGCCAAGGATTTCCTTCTCAGCCCGCTCGATGAGGTCCAGCACCAGCGGCTTCACCGCTGCGCCGTAGCCCAGCCGGATGCAGCCCAGGACGTAGAAGATAAGGCCACCCAGCATGAGCACGAGGGCCACAGGGGTGGGAAGTGCGGTCAAAAGGTTACTGATTGCTTCCATGATTGGTGACTCCTTTTAACAAATAATTGTCGATGTCGGTGCGGCTCTTTTGCATCCCCTCGCGGTTGTTGCCGGAGAGTTGGGCGTCCAGCAGATTGCGCACCCCGTCGAGGGTCAGACGGCTTACCTCGTCTATCCCATCAAAGCGGGTCAGGTCGCGCTTGAGGGCTGCGCTGTGTTGTGCGTAGCCGGTCTCGACGTCGCTGAGCCGCCGCTCGATGTCGTCCAGACGCTTGTTTTGCTCTGCGTCGGGGGCTTGCGCCTTTTTGATGTACTTATGAATGATGTCCAGCACCTTGTCAAGCGTGATAGCTGCGGCGCAGATGCTTCCGAGTACCCCCAGCACCCAGATGACAGCTTGCGTTTTGCTCATACACCCTCCCGGAGACGGGTCAGACCCTTCTTGCGGATGATTTTCGGGTAGTTTACGGTGGTGACGTTGAGGTCTACGTTGCCGGAGATGCCCGGCACAGCGCCCTTACTGGTGTGCTGGTGGGAGTTGTACTTAAAGGTAACAGCAGGCGGTTTGCCCGTATAGTCGGCCAGCCACACGTCGTAAGGACTCAGCGCCGCGCCGCCCATGTAAAGGTGGGTGTTGGCGAAGCTGGTGTAGGTGTACAGCTGGGCATAAAATCCCATTGCCTCGATACGGGCCAGAGCGTAGGCTGTCAGGTCAGTCAACGCCTGTCGGCCAAGCTGCTTGAGCTTGTTGTCCTCCACGTCCACAGCCACAGGCAGAGCCAGCTCTTTGCCGCGCAGAGCGTCTGCCAGCAGAGCCAGCTCTTTGTCTGCGCCGGTGTGGCTGATAGCATAGCTGTAGTAGTACACGCCCACGTCCAGCCCGGCAGCTCGGGCGTTGCGGTAGTTGGTCTCAAAGGTCGGGTCGATGTACAGGCCGTCTGCCCGCTTGGAGAGCTTTTTATTAGTGGATACCGTCTTGAGCATGACGCCCTTGTAGCCAGCCGCTTTGACCTTGCGCCAGCCGTCGAGGGTGATTTTGCCCTGATACCGGCTCACGTCGATGTAGCGGTAGGGTGGTGCGCTCTCCCAGCCGGGAGGAGCAGCGCCCTGGGTGTCCACGGTGGACACGGGGGCAGGCTCTGCGGTGGAGTTGTCTGCCGCTTCCTTTGCGTGAGCAAGAGCGGCGAAGAGACGGAAGAGAAAAGTCGAGAGGTTCATGTGGTCACGTCCTTTCAGTTTTTGGTAAGATAAAGCTTCCTTTAGTTAATTCATGCCCCCTTAATATTCAAAAGCCCTATTATCACCACTATTAAGAGCTATAGTAGTGATTTTTCGATTGATTTGGTCAATCATAACGACTTCGCCGTTATATACACCATTCAAAAATGTTATGTGCCAAATCCCATCGCTCAGAAGAGAACTTTGCGAGTGGGTATGACCATAAAAACATCCAATTACCGTATTGCCCTTATTCTTAAATGTCTTAATAGCCTCCAAAATCTTGTCGCTATTGGTCACAGCATTTTCTCCGATAGACTGAAGTAATGGCGTATGGCACATAACGATTACAGCATATTCGGTGTTAAGCGCAGCAGTTGAAAACCAATCAACCTGAGCATCCGAAAAAATGAAGTTGTTTCCGTAGCTAGATTTGTACGAACCATCGGTACTGTTAAGCATTATAATACGAATTTTTGCATCGTCAAAATCATAATAGTAATAGTTGCTACGTCCATTTGACTTCATATTTCCTTTGCAAGTATTTCGACTAGGTGCTATGATTCTTGCATACAATTCATCCTCATTAAGCAATAGTGACATGTCATTGTGTGCTTTTGCGTACATCGAATTTGTTTCATGATTTCCGATGGTGAAAAGCATTGGGCAACTGCACCCAGTAATATACCTTGATATTATTTGAGAAAGGGATTTTCTCATGTTTTCTGTTGAGTCTCTATCATGATCATACCCCTCAAGAATATCGCCCAAATTGCACGCAAAGTCCAATCCGACATTATTAGTTAATTGCTTTAGATTATACCCTGCCACAGCTGATTCGTCCGTATAATAATGTGTATCGGTTTGCACAGCGAATGCAAAGTCGTTTCCCATAGCGGTTTTTATCTCTTCGTACTTTTCAGCCCAAGATGTTTGTACTGGTTCTCCATCAGCGGAATTTATCTTTGACAATAACTCATCGGACAGGTTAGGGAATCCTACTTTTCCGAGGTTTGCAACAGCACCATCAATCGTCAACCCGCCTATCGTCCAACCGCTTCCAAAGGTGGATACTTGCCCAATAATGCTCTCAGATTCCAAAAATGTATGAGTATATCGAACGAGGCTAAATTGCTTACTGTCAGAATTAAATATTAAAAAATTAGAAGTCAAGGAATATGTATTGTCATAAATTAAATTAACGTCATTTTCTAAATAATAAGAAATTCCTGTGTATGTGTTTTTTATTTCAGTTCCTGAGTACAGAGTAAAAACGCCGGATTTTTGCACATAATTCGGACACTTAGCTTTGTTATAATAATTGAAAATATATTTATCTTTTGCAAGAGTTCTCAAGGAGGGAACATCGAAGACAAGACTAACATTCTTCGTATTTGGAACAGACATCACAATGTAGGCTTTGCGACCCAACTCTGCAGTGTTATAATGCTGAACGCTCTCTATTGGACTGATGCCAGCTATATATTCTTTGTTTTCGTCATACCAACAGGCATATTCAAGTTTTATGTTTGTGCTGATTGTGAACCCATTGTATTTTCTGACGTCAATATAGTCAGTTCTTTTCCAATTAGCATACGTTGCAATCTCGCCTGTTTTTTTTACGTATTCATTATCAATCCATTTTATTTTTTCGCGATAATCAAATCCAGCAAAATTGATTAAATCTTCCTTTAGCTGCTTCACACTCTCATCAATCTCCGTATAGCTCTCCGGGATGGTCTTGAGTGTCTCTGCGGCTTTGGCGTCGATGTCTTTTTTAGCCTGTGCAGAAGTGGAAATAAGATTGTTTCTAGTAGCTTCTGCGTCGGCCATGGCTTTTTCCAGCTGGGTGAGGTAGTTGCCAGCGATGCCGGAGAGGTTAAAGTACATCTCGCTTTCTCCGGTATCCTCATACCCGTCATTTCTGACATCCGCCATGATGGGCCAGCTCTTGAGCATGTAGCCTTTGGCGTCAGTGAGGCACAGCACCACGGTCAGATGGCCTGGGACGCGGAGGGCCTGACGGGCCAGCTCACAGGTGACGACGTTGCCGGAAACGGTGCAGGCGGCACGCTTGCCCGCGCCGTCCTCGATGGTGTCATACCAGCCCTGATTCTGAGGGCCGAAACCACGGTACATAATGCTGTACACCGCGCCGGCCGGGGCCGTATAGGCTGCACCGCTCTTGTAGAGTGTGGCTTGGAAGATACGGCTCTGGCTTTCGCCCTCAACGACGCCGAGGCTCTGAGGGAGCCCGGGGTTGTCAAAATCAATTCTGACTTGCTGCATAATCGTCCTCCTGTTTGATGGGTACAAAAGCGCCATTGATGTACTGGTATCCGCTCAGATCGCCCTCGGGCAGGGCATCCACATAGGCCGCCCCGTCCGGGAGCTGCTGGAGCGCATAGCGCGGGTTTACTTCGCCGCCGGAAAGGACCACCCGGGTGTCCGGGTCGTAGTTGATCATGATCATAACATTCCCTCACATAAAGCCGTAGATGTTGACGGGTACGCAGCAGTTGTTGTCCGTGTAGAGCGTCACGCCGTCCACGGTCACTTTTCCGCCGCCCGCTGGGATGTCCGCATAGCTGGAAGCCGAGTATTGGCCCTGCTGGAAGACGATTCGGTCCGGGTAAGTGGTGAAAAGGCGGCTTTGGCTGTAGTTCCAGTTAAAAAGTCCCCGGGTCGTTTTTCCCGTAGTGCTGCCCACCACCGCGATGGTGGTTTGCAGGCCGCTCTCGCTGGTCAGCTGGCCATTCGTGACGCTGCCGAATTCGATGGAGATGGTGGAGAAGCTGCTCAAATCCAGATTCAGCGTCTGCGGCTCAAAAGCTTTGGCGTCGGAGTTGTGCCAGATGGAGACGTTGTTGCGCACGCCGTTGAACTCCAGCCCATCCTCTTTGATGGTAAATTTGTGGTTTCCGGTGCCAAAATCCACGGTGCCGTCGTCTTTTTCGGTGATGTAGTCGGTGGCCGTTTTGCTGGCCAGGACTGCACGCGCGTCTGCTTTTTTGGTTTCTTCCCGGTCTTTTACCACCGCTTTTGGCAAGCTTTGCTTGACCGTGCCGATTCCGATAGACGTATACAGCTCACTGAGCACATCATACTCCGTCTTGGTGATGCGGGCCGAGGTACCCACGCCAAGCCGCAGGTACTCCACCCGGACGGTATCTCCTCGGGCTATTTTTTTGATACCCTTGGCGTTTTTGTACTCGAGTGTTTTTTCCAGCTGTACCATGCTGGCCGTGATATTTACCGGGATTTGTCCCAGCTCATTTTTCTTGATAAATTCCTCGGTGCTCTTCCTCATGCTGGCGTCCGAGGGCGCTTTCTGGTAGCTGCTGGAAAGGTCGAGCGGGTAGATTTTTTTGAAGCTGGTGATGCTGGTCGCCGCGATGGGCTCCAGATCGTAGTACTTATTTTTCTTGCCGCCCCGCCAGTAGGGATACACATGAGTATACACCTCTTCGAGGCTTCGCTCCTGGCTCAGGTCGATGAGATTCACGCCGTACTTGATGACCGCGCCCCGGTCTACCACGTCTTTCCGCTTCAGGGTGCATTTGAGGCCGTCGAAGATCCACACGCCCTTGTAGGTCGAGGCGATGTTGTTGGAGCTGTTAGCCAGCATGGCAGCACGCAGGGTCATGGGCTTTTCCAGTTTAAAATCGCCGCTGGTGCCATTGTCCTCCGTCACATCGCCCGTGTCCGGTTTAGTGGATCTTTTGGGGGGATAATCGTAGGCAAAAGTAAAGTTGCAGTCACCCACGGTGTTATTTAAGAGCTGAGAGATCACGCTGTCCAGGCTGCTGCCTGAGATGGGCTTCAGGATGCAGTCATTGAGGTCATAGCTCAGGTGGTGAGCGTATACCTGGAGATTGCCGTCCATGGACCGGAGGATCTTGTAGATGCGAAAAGGCTGGCTGTTTTCCTCGGGGGAGGGTTTTGCCAGGATGATGCGCCGCTCGGCCAGGTCTCTGGCATGAGTTCCCACGATGGGATAGGTCATGGTGAGATCATATGCGCCGTTTTCCTCGCAAGAAACTTTGCAGCTAGTGGCGTCCGCCAGCGTGCCAAGCCCGTGGCCGGAAAAATCCAGCACGTTGTGCTCGAAAAGTACAGGTTTCACAGCGTCCACCACCTCGGGGTCACGATCACGCCCGTGATGCCCCCGCTCCAGCTGACGGTGTTTTCACCGGGCTGCAGCGTGGGGTACGGGCCGCTGGTTGTCGGGTTGATGTTGGTGCCGTCGGCCAGGTAGGCGTCCTCAGTCTCGCACTCCAAAAAAGCGTGCTGATCGGAAGAAGTCATCAACTTGAAAGTGTAGTCGTTTACTTTCAGGGTGCCGTCCTGCCCGTTGCCGGTGATCTCCCAGAGCGGCTTGGCCGTCTGGGCATAGGGGTTAAAAAGCTTCTGGCCGCTGGTCAGATTCTGGGGCTGCTGCCCGGCCACCGCAAAGTGGCGCGGGTCGCAGGAAAACTGCGCCTGGAAGCGGCCGTACCGGTCGAGGATGTTCTTGGCGTTACTCATGGTAGCTGTAGCCCGGTAAAAATAGCCCGGGTCATAGCTGTCGGCCAGGTCGTGCGGCCCGGGGATGGCACAAAGCCAGTCCTTGATGGGACGCAGCTCTTCTGCCGTTGGCCGCTTGCCGTGGAAGTACAGCTGGTAGGTCACGGTGATGTCGTCGTAGTAGCCCAGGTCGGCGTGGAGCTTGCCGCTCCGTCCCGGCACCACATACTCTTGCAGCTTGGCAGCCGGGGTGGGGATGTTGGGCTTGTACTCGATGTGTGCCCCGTACTCCTCGCTGCTGTGGCCGTTAAAATACAGGTATCTGTCCACTGGATGCGGCCTCCTCGTTGATCATCTGGCTTAGGCGGTCTATGGTGTACTGGGCAAGCTTTTCCTCGTCCATGCCGGGCTGTGCCTGGATGGTCATGGTCACGCCGCCCAGCTTGACCGTGCTGGACTTGTAGTTTTGCTCGTAGGATGGCGACGCCATGCCCACGTCGTACTGCATCTGGGTCTGCAAATCGCTACTGACATCCCGGGCCGCATTGCGCAGGACATAGGCGTTATTTTTTAGACTGTCCGCCATGCCGTGCACCATGTCCGGCATCCATGTCTCATAGTCCCGCAGAGGGCCTTTGTCGGGCCGAGAAAAATGCAGAAACGCGCGGATCAGGCCGCCAACAATTTTTACGGCTTTCATAAGGATCCCGGATTTTGCGGCTACTGTCACCATGCCGGACGCCATGCCTTTTACAAGGTCACTACCCCAAGTGGAGCCGAGTCCTTGCAAGCTTGACAAATTGACACCTACCAGATTGCTCATCACAGACAGCATCATGGTCTGCAAGCCGTTGGCCAGTCCGCCGTTCTGGGTGTTCATATACCCGTTAGCAAAGGCCACAAGGCCGTTGGTGATCAGGCTGCCCACATCCACGTTATCCCAAAAGCTATCCCAGGCGCGGTATCCTTTGGCCATATCATAAAACCAGCTGCCCAGGGGGCTCTTTTTCAGGCTCTGCGCGGCTTTTTCCAGCCCTCCCAGCTTGGTGTCCAGGTCAAGGATAAAGCTAGAAAAACCGCCCAGGATGCCCTCGGTATTCTGGAGATCAGCGTTTAAATCCTCGGATTTTTCTTTGACGTCGGTTAAAACGCCGTTGACATAGGTCTTTGTCTCGGTCACGGTCTGCTTCTGCCCGTCTTTGATGCGGGTATAGCAGTCTGTCACCACCTCGGTGGCAGAGATTACCGTGTCCTTGATCTCGCCGGTCACGGCGTCCACCGCCTTGGCCGTCTGGGTCGTGGTCTCGGTGGTGCGGGTAATGTTGCCCACCATGTCCTCGGTACCCTTGACAGTCTCGGTGCGGGTGTTGGTAGCGGTACGGGTCGCCTCGGCTACCGCGTCGCTGGTGGTTTTAGTGGACGTCACCACGCCGTCAAGCAGGGTCTGCACCCGCTTAAAATTTTGCTCCTGTCCATCTACCACCTGCGTCCAAGTCTCGGTGATTGTCTGGGCCGTTTCTTTTGTGGTTCCCTTGAGCTTCTTTGTCGTGCCGTCGTAGACGTTGTAGGTGTTGTCGGCGGTTTCGGTCACCCGCTTGATGGCCCCCACAATGCCCTCGGTGCCAGTCACCAGCTCGGTGGCGGTGGAGATCACACTGTCGGCCAGTTTTTTGGTATCGGCTGCGGTCTGTTTTGGAGAAGAGCTTTTCTTGGAGCTCCCGCTCCCGGAAGTTTCGGCCAGATCAGCAAGTAGCTTTTCTTGCTTTGCCTGACTTACGCGGGCATCGTGAAGATTTTTTCTTCTCTGGCGTTCTTCATCGGTAACGGTGTTTTTTGGGGAAGTATCTACCGTAAAACTGCCGCCCTCGCTGCCGCCAAAGCCTTGAGAATCCGTTGTGGCTGCCTTATAGCCAAGGATGGCTTTTGCAGCGCTCTTGGCATGATGTGCGACATTTTGGAAAGAGGACGCCAGATTATTTACGCCATTTCGGAAAGTTTCGTTGCTGGCGTAAGCAGTGCCTAGTGCACCAGCCAAGCCGCCAAGAGCTGCAATCACAATGCCGATGGGGTTAGCGCTCATGGCCGCATTGATGGCAAGTTGAGCCGTCGAGAGCAGCATTGCAGAGCCTTTGGCCGTAATAAATGCCGCGGCCAGAGTTCCAAGGGCAATTTTCAGCGCCTCAGAATGTTCGGCGCAGAATTTTGCTGCAGAGGCAACGGCGGAGAGTTTAGGCTCTGTCTCACTGGCCGCATTCATCATGCCCACAAAGCCGCCTGTATCAAAACCATCTTTCATTGCCACGGCCAGTTCATTGGCCTTGGTGACAAGGTTTCCGAAAGCCGTGGTAAGGTTAGCCGTCAGTGCACCGGAAAGCTGGGTGGCGTTATCTTTGAGCGTGGAGAGCTTGCCGTTGATGGTCTCGCTCTGGGCGTCCATCGAGTTATAATAGCGCCCGCCCTCTTCAGCTGCATTTTGCAGTGCAGCCGTCAAGAGGTCGTAGGTCACTGTCATTTTTTGCACTTCGGCAGTGCTTTTGCCGGTATAATCGGCCAGGATGCCGTAGACATCAATGCCAGCATAGGCAAACTGCTTGATGTCTGCCGCCGTGGCCTTTCCTGCGTTTTTGATTTGCTGGAGGTTTTGAGCCATTCGGCCCAGCTCATCGCTTCCGCCGCCCACGGCAGAGACAGCATCGCCAAGGGCCAGAATGGTTTTGCGGGAGTTTTCTGCTGTTTCTCCGGTAGAGATCAGATACTCGTTTGCCTTTACAAGGTTGGCCGTATCAAACGGCGTCCTTGCAGCATCTTTTTTGATCTGTTCCAGTGTTTCGGAGGCCTTTTCCTGGCTTCCCAGCATGTTGGTCAGCGCCACCTGGTACTGTTCAACTTGGGCGTTATAATTTACGCCCGTTGTTACAGCCTGAGAGCCGATCTCTTTGATTTTTCCAGCGATGGCCGAAAATGCAGTGGCTAAAGTCTGGCCTTTTGCCACTTCTCCAGCCATTCCATCAAAAAAGCCGCTCTTTTTCTGGATGCTACCAAGGCTGTCAGCGGCTTTGTCAGTCTTGTCGGCAAATTCGCCCATGCCGTTTTTGGCATCTTCCAGCCGGCTTTTCATGGTCTGCAAGTCGGCGTTGGTCTTGTAGATGGATGTCCGGTAAGCGGACGCCTCATTGCTGGCCGCGCCATACTTTGCAACCGCGCTTTGGAGCTGCACGTTTTGCAGTTTGATGGCTGCTTCCTGTGCCTGGATCTGCTTGCTGAGCACAGACGCCACAGAGGTGGCTTTTTGCTGGGCAGTGCTGTTTTTGCCAAGGGCAGCAGTGGTGGACGCCATTTCCGCAGCATATTCTTTTTGCTGCTGGATGATGTTTTTCATCTGCTGGCGGTATTGCTGCTCACCCTCAACGCTGATTTTTGGGCCGATGTCCGTTCTTGCCAAGCTTTACCACCTCCTTACTCGATTTTTTCCAAATCGTCCACATCCACATAAATCTTCTGGTCGGCGCCGTTTTCTATCTGGATACAGGCCAGATAATCCAGCATGTTGCCCAAAGGGCAGGCAAGCACCTGCTCTTCATCCATGCCGATTTTCCGGCCATAGTACAAAAACCACGTCGTGTTGAGCCTTACGACGTGGCGCTTTCGGCGTTTTTTGGGGGGTTGTCCGGTCTGGCCTCCACATTGCGGGCAGAGCCCACAGTAAACGCCGCGAAAATGTTCTGCTGGATGTCCAGCAGATCCTCAAAGGTCATGACCTCCTGCAAATCCTCCGTGCTGGGCAGGGTGGGCAGCTCGATTTCCTCGCCGCGCATTTTGGCGCGGGTGCGGCAGCGGTTCAAACCGCCGTCGATCAGCAGCAGGGCCAGTTCCAGGGTGGTTTTCATCAGGGCGCTGTACTGGTCTTTCTCGGCGTACTCACTCAGCAGGGCGCTCACCTTATCGACGCCCTGGAAGCGCTTCTCGATGGCGTCCGTCGCCTTGATGGTAAGGCACATTGGAAACTCCACGCCCTCAATGGTCACGCAGCCCATGCGGTCATCGGTCTTGATCCACTCGGTTTCGTTCCACATCATAGTTTACTTATCCCCCAGCACTTTTTTGATGAACACCACGGCTGCGGCCTCGGTGGCAAACAGCGTTTTGGGTACGATCTTCCATACCTTTTTGGCGCTGTCGTCCCGCAGGATGTTGTAGTCCAGCGTCTGGGTCTGCCAATCCACAGACTCGCCCTGGGTGGTGGCGTCGTCGTTGGGCACCTTAAATTTGATCTTGGTCAGCACAATGGCTTTCCAATAGCTCTTGCCGTCACGCTGCACTTTCTTCACAGCGCCCAGGCCCAGGTAGGGAGGATCCATTTCCTGGTCATACTGATACGTCTCCACGGCCACATCGGTGGTGACGCTGTTGCCGTCCTTGAGGCCCATCACAAAGGCCTCTTCCTCGGGGGTGAGGCCGTCGATCTCACAGGAGCCGGTGCCGCTGGTAAAGGTTCCGCCGCCCACGGTCTCGGCCAGCTGATCGTCGGCGTAGAAGTCGTTGTCGTCGCTGGTGCTCACGTCGATGCTCATGGACACGGAGCGGCCCAGTTTGCGCACACCGGTGTAAGAGACCACGCCGCCCTCGGATGCATAGGTGGCAACGTGAATATTGGAAAAGCCAGTGGTCACAACACCATTATTGTTTGCCATATTTTCCCTCCAAAAGATAAAAGAAAAGCAAGGTGTCCACAGTGGACACCTTGCCGGGGTTGGTTATTCGTCTATCAGTGCAGCGATTTTTTCTTCGATCGTCACTTCCATGGCGTGCTCTGCATCCTTGCGGATTTTTTTCACGGTATGAGCGATAAAAGGTGTTTTATTGCGGACGCTGCTTCCGCTTTCGACACTGCGGGCAATCAGTGCGTTCGGCTCACCCTTTGGGTAAGTCTTGGTGCGCACCTCGTTGTACCCGTTAAAGCCGATCTTGGTATTCCAGGCAAAATTTTTATGTTCCATGACGGCGATGCCAAGGCCGTTTTTAAGGCCGTCGGCCTGTTCCTTGGTTACACCGTCGAGGAGTTTTCCGCCTTTTTTGTCCTCTTCCGAGAGGTAAAAGTATTTTTGCCCGGAAGGCAGGCTGTGCACGGTGATGTCGTCGATGGAGCTTTTGATGGCGTCCGCCACGACTTTTGCGCCCTGGTACACGGCCTGCTTGCAGATGTCGTCTGTATTACGGCCCAGCTTTTCCAAGTTGCGGAGATACTGGGCAGAGCCTTTTGCAGTGATTCTAGCCACATCCCGTCACCGTCCATCTCCATTCGTAGTGCCAGATGCCCCGGTCAGCCTCATACTGCACCGAGTTTAGAGACCAGGTGATGCACTCAGAGGCGTCAAAGCTCGCCTCTAAGGCCTCGCACCATGGGTCAAGCTCGATTGTTGTAAAAAGGTCTGTCGTGCCTGTGACGGCCCTTTCTGCGTGCTTTCCGTCGGCGCTGAAATCATCTGCGCCATCTTCCTGCCACACAAAGTACCGCTTGGACTTCATCCGGCCCCCGTGGCTCACCTGGTCGGTGACTGCCGTGTGGGCTGCAATGATGCATTCACTCCACGTCATGGTCGTCCTCCTTGGTCAGCCGGGCGTCAAAGTTTTCTTCCACGGCCCGCAGGCTTAAATCCAGCGCGGGCGGGTAGCAGCCCTCCACGGCCTGCACCGTGTCGATGCGGTAGCGCTGGCCGTCTTCGGTCTGTGCCATGTCCTGGGAGCTGATCGGGATGCCCGGGCAGGGAACCCGCACCACCCGGACGATCTCGGCATTGTTCTGGCGGCTGAGGTACAACCGCTTGATGCCCAGCTGCCGCTCCTCGTACCGCAGCACGCATTTCTGGGTGAGCTTGTACACAGGCTGGCGGCCCGCCGGGGCCACGTCGGTGACGCCATAGACGATCACCGCGCCGCTGTTAAAGTTCTGGCTGATCTCAGCCGTCGGGCGCGTCGGCAGCTTTCGCGGCATACGCGGTCACCCGCCTTTCATTTTGTGCGGCCAGGATGAGGTGGCGGTAGTTGTTCTCGAAAATATCCGCCGCCCCGTCCCGGGTATAGCGGATATAATCAAAAAGCAGGCTGCGGTGGAGGCCGGGCTGGGTGTAGTCCTGTGCCGTGCCGATCTTTCTATCCAGATACCCCATGCCCGCCACGGCGATGCCCCAGAGCTTTTTCTCCAGTTCATCGTCCTGCCATGTAATATCGAGATAGTTTTTGATGTCGGGCAGCAGCGCAGGGCGAATATCATCCCACGCGGTCGTCATGGTCAGGATTTGGTCACGGTGACGGTGTAGGTCTTGGTGGTGGTGCCGTCCTCAGCCGTCACGTTGATGGTCACGGTGTTCTCGCCGTCTGCCCAGGTCGCAGCCTTTCCGTTCTCGATCACCTTGGTACCCACCTTGACCTCGATCTTTGCGCCTGCATTGGCCGGAGTGGCGGTGATGGTGGTGGTAGCCGCTTCCGTGGATGCGGTATAGGTGATGCCCGCAGAAGTAAAGGCCGGGCTCAGGGACAGGTTGCCCAGCTTCAGGGCGCTCAGGGTGGCGTCAGTGGACGGGGTAGGGGCTTCCACGGTGGTCACCTTGAAAGGCACGGGCTGTAGGCCGGAGATGTCCAGGTTGAGGAAGGCATTGTTGTCCATGGGGAGGCCGTTGGCATACAGCTTGATGAGATAGACACGCTCATCCTCCAGGAAGTGGTAGTGATCAGAAAACTCGATCTTGCCGCCCTTGTTCATGCCCACTGCTGCAAAGTACAGACGGGCAGCACCAAAAACAGCCTGGCCGCGCGGCAGGGCAGCGGTCTTGATGATGCTCATATCGATGGGCAGCACGTCCTTGCGGTAGGTGCCATCCGGGGCCTTGACGGTGGTGGCGGGCATGACACTCTGGTAATAGTCCTGCGGATTGACCAGCAGGATGAGGTCAGCCGGGTCGCGGTCTTTGCCGTTGGCCGTGGTAGCCAGCAGGGAGACCAGATTGCCGATGGTGGCAGGCTCCAGATCAGTGACTTTGATCTTTGCTTTTTCGGGGTACTTGCCCGCCTGCACGCTGGCGCTCTCAGACACGTCGCGGATCATACCGATGGGCTGCTCTTTACCGTCACCCATGACGATGCCCTCTTCCAGACCGTTTGCCAGTGCCTCTGCCAGGATGGCGCGGATGTAACGATCCAGCCACTCGGGGCCGAGGTCAAGCTGGGCCTTGCAGACCGGGATAAAAGCAGACAGCTTAAAGAGGCCGACGTCCACTTCTTTAAAGCCGGAGGTCAGCTCTTCCACGATGGCATCACACAGCTTGCCCCATGCGCCTTTGTGGCGGCCATCGGTGTTCATCATCATCCGGATGGCACCGCCCGTGGGGGTAAACTGGATCTTGCTCAGCAGCGGGTGGCTCTCGGCCAGGTCATCCATGACGCGGGAGATGATGGTCTGGGGGAAGACAACAGAGACGTTTTCCAGTGCCTGCTTGGGGTTGTCGCTCCGCATGGCCGTGGCGATGCTCTGGTAGTAGTCCCGCTCTTCGGTGGTCAGCTGACGGACGCCACGGGCATACAACGCGGAATTGTCCAGCTGCTGACGCAGGCCGCTGATCTGGCTCTCGTACTCTTCGGCGTTGATCTCTCCGATGGTCTGGCACATCTCCATAAAGATGCCGGGCAGACTGTCGGCGTCGTTGTTTTTGACAGCGGCGGCAAGCTGCTGGCGCTGGCCGTCGAGCTTCTGGCTTTTCTTGTAAAGTTCAGAAAGATGCATATCATTTTCTCCTTTTCAGGTATTCAAAAAGCCGCGCCCGGTATGGGTGCGGCTTTGCGGCTGATTAAAATTTGGCGAACATATCCAGCACAGAGTGCTGTGCCGGGGGCGGTGTCTGCGGGTCGGGCGGCTTCTGAGGCGGGGGCGTCTGACCCGGCACCACCAGCATCTGCCGGATGATGAGGTCGCGCACGCTCTGGGAAGCGGCCTTGCTGGAGGCCTGCTTCTGGATACTGGTTGCCAGGCCCATCTCCAGCACTTCCTCGGGGCTGTACCACGTCTTGCTGTTCAGCAGGTCGGTGGCGGCCTGTTCGGTCATGCCCGCAGCGGTAAAAGCGCCTTTGCCGATCTCAGTCAGCTTGTCCAGCTCATCGGCAGCAGCGCGGAGGTCTTCGGAGTAGCCATAGGTTCCGCCGATCACAGGGTGAAAGTAAAAGGCGCTCACGTTGTTGGCTACCCGCTGGGAGCCAGCCAAAAAGGGATAGATGGCCGCACTGGCCACAAAGCCGTCTGCATAGGTGTTGACTTTAGCATTTTTGGCAAGGAGGGCGTTATAAATGGCAAAACCCTCAGCCACCTCGCCGCCATAGCTGTCCACATGCACGTTGATCTCGGCCAGGTCGCCCGCCTGCTCCAGCTGCCGGGTAAGGCGGTAGGCGCTCACGTCGCTTTCTACACAGGGGAAGCTGGTGATGTCGCCAAAGATGTAGATGTCGGCCTGTTCGCCCGACTGCTGAAAATCAAAGTACGGTTTAGGCACTGTTTTTTCCTCCTGTCTTGGTGGTTTCGGTTGCGGCATTGCGGGCCACGCTGTCCACGGTGGAGATGTTTTTGGTCATCCAGTGGATGTTTGCCCACTCATCCGGCAGAGGTTCAAGGCCCGTGGCCTCGCGGCACTCGTTGATGGAGCTGTAGGCGCTCTCAATCAGCTTTTCGATATTGGCCGCATTGCTCAGCATGTCAAAGTGCTGGATGGTGGAAGTGTCCACGGTCATCCGGTCGCCGCCTTTCCAGGCACTCATGCCGTAAAGCTTGCGGTTGCACTCCTCGCTGATCTGTGCGGCAAGGGGGTCAATGCAGGTTGTCAGCCAGTGAGTCACCACGTCGCTGATACCTGCCACGTCTCCCTGCACCAGCACCGGAGGGATGCCAAGGCCTCTGGCCGTAAAAGTGAAGATGTCATCCACAAGGGCCCGGATGTCCCGGGTGTCCTGTGCTTTGCCCTCACCGCCAAACTGCTCGAAGTTGTAGCCGTCAAACTCGGGCAGGATACCGGACTCGCTGGAAAGAAACGGCTTGTACTGGGTGTTCAGCATCTCGCCAAAATTCTTTTCAAAGTCGTCCCGGCCCTCGTTCACCTGGTCAATGTGCACTTTGAGGTGCTGGCCGGAGTTCCGGATGGTGGCTTTCATGGTGGCCTGCACAAGATTGTTGTAGCTCTCATACAGCCCATCTACCACGGCTTTGGCATTTGTGCTGTTGAGGGTAAAGTGAAGCACCTCGCTCTCTTTCAGGGTGCGGGTGTATGCCTGGTCGCCCACCTGGATGTCTTTATAGACTTTTTCCTGGGTGGGGATGTAGTCAGGCTTTGCCCAGCTGTCGGCTATCACCAGATTCAGCCGCCCACCCCGCACCAGCGGCACAAGCAGCGCCTCGTTGTGGGCGTATAGCTTGTAAATGGCTTTTTGCCAAAATTCGGTGCTGTTTTCGTTGATGTTGGGCTCCACGTTAAAAAGATAGTAATAATCTTTTTTCACGGAGCTGCCTTTTTCGTAGGTCTTAAACTCGCAGTTTGCGATGGCTTTGGCGATGAGGTTTACACAGCTGTTAAAAGCCAGCTCCCGCAGGCGGTATTCCTGCCAGCAGCTCACCCAGTCCAGGCCATCAGCTCCGGGGCCGGAGATGTGCACCTCTTTTTCCGTGATGCCGCCCTCGGGCGGGGCTTCTGCCTGCTGTGGCTTACTGCCCACGCCAAAAAACTGGCCCACTTTTTCAAAAAAGCCCATGTTGTTTTTCTCCTTTACCAGCAGATTGCGCCCAGCTTGGGCTTTCGTACCTGTCCGGTGCCCAGCTCACTCTCGATGACCATGGAAGCAGCCAGCGCCATAAACGGGTCAGTTTTTCGGCTCTTGGCCTCAATTTTGGCGTAGATGAAGTTGCCTGTGTCCACGCCCTGAGCCCGACTGCTTCGCACCCGCTTGGTGTTGTTTGTGGCCCAGCGCAGCTGGGGAGCGTCTCCCCACACAAAAAGACCGCGGTCAAAGCAGTCTTGGATGATGGGGTCTACCTGCATGATGTCACTGGGCCGGATCAGCTTGACCCGGTTTTTGTCCTTGGCGTCAAACCCGATGCTTTGCAGGGCCTCGGCCATCATAGTGTACCTGAAATGGTCAAGCGCAAGTTTTTTGATGTTGTACTTCCGTGCGGCTTCCCGGATGTAGTCGGTCAGTAGGTATGGCGAAATGCTCACATCGTCTACATAGATGCACTCGCCCATATCGCACCAGGTCTGCCATGGGGCCTTGATGCAGGTCAGGGTCTTGCTCTGGGCGCAGATCCACGCCCGGTTGATGTCATACCGGGTGTCACCGCGCCGGAAATGCAGGTTGACCGACGCCCAGTCGTTGAGTTCGGCGTAGTCGATGCCCACCGTGCAGCTCCACCCGGTCAGGTCTGGCCGGGGGCGGTTGGTGGCTCTTACTTTTTCGTAGTCCGTCACCGAAATTTCTTTTGCACCTTTTCGGATGCCCATGCGCTTGGTGATAAAATCGCCGTTTTGCTCCGGGCGCTCTTTCCAGTCGCGGTATTCGTCCTGGATCTCCTGCATCAGGTGCGGCAGGTAGGGCAGGGACGGGTTGGCCATGCACCAGTTTTCTGAATCATGCACCTGGGCTTCACTGTCCAGGCAGCAGATGAAAGGTAAAAATCCCTCATCGGCCTCGCCCTCAAAAAGGATGCGCCGCCCTCGGGCCAGATAGTCGTCCAGCGGCCCATCTGAGACTTCGCCGTTGGAGGTGAAAAAGCCCACGCGGGGCTCGGCCACTTTGCCCTGGCCAGTGATAAAAACCTTGATGTTGTCGTAGTTTTGGTACTGGTGCACCTCGTTGAAGATGACAGCGCCGGAGCGCATACCGTCGCGGCCTTTGGGGTTGTTGGTGTGGCCCTTGACCTCGCCAAGGTTCTTGCGGCCCCGCAAAATTTCTTTTGTGTGGTAGTAAAACCGTGAGAGCTTGGCCTCCCACTTGGGGTTTTCCAGAGCTTCCACAATATCTTTCACGGGGGTGACAGCCTGTTCCTCATTATTGGCGCAGATGTCCACGTTGTAGTGGGATACCGGGTTGTATGGGGAGATGAGCGCCGCCGAGGAAAGGGCAATTACGCCGTCTTTTCCAGCGCCACGGCCTACCATAGCAAACAGCGTTTTGAAGCGGGGGGAGTGGTCGGCCCGGTAGGTGCACAGCCAGAGCCCAAGCGCAAATGTCTGCCACGGGAAAAGGCGGTCATATGGAAAATACCGGGCCAAGCGGAAATATTTCCGCATTCGCTCGGTATCCACATAAATGTCTTCTGTCTCAAACACGCGCCGGATCAGCGCCACAAGGGCTTTCTGCTCTTTGCAGGCTCGCTGGCCCCCGGTCTCCACCAGCTCGATGTACTCCAGAATCTCCGGGGGGATGTTACAGCTCATCGTCCTCGTCTTCCTTGGCCGCCATAAACTTGTAGGTCTGCACGATGCGCAGCAGCGTCTGCACGGTGGAGTTGGAAGCGCTGGCGGTCTGGTTATAGGTCTGCACTGCCGGGTTGGGGATTTCCCGCTCTGCACCGCGCGGGGTGATCTGGATGATGGTCAGGCCGTCCTCTTCGATGGATTTCCGGGCTCTTTCCAGCAGGTCGAGCTGGTCCACATAGCGGTCAAGCGTTGTGCGATAAAAAAAGTTGGTGTCACAGTTGGCCGCTTTGGCCGCTTCTTCAATTTCTTTTAGCTCCTCCCAGTACTTGACCCGGGTGGGGGGAAGATTTTTGTTTTTGCCCATCGTTATCCTCGCTTCCTGTGGATTTGTGCAGATTGTACAGCTTCTACGCGCGCGCACACGCGCACGAGACCAGCTGGAAAGTCAGGGAACGCCCCGAGTAAGGGCCAGACCGACCGAGGCCGTTTTCCCCGATGGGGGGTATGCCCTCAATCCCAGCGCTCCCGGGTCAACGGCGGCGCACATTTGGCGCGGCGCATTCTTTCCGGGTGGCAGATCGTCTCGTGGCAGTCCTTGCACACGCTGATGAGGTTGCGCTGCTGCTGTCCATCGGCGTCTTTGTAATAAATATCCAGCGCCAGCGCAGGAGCATCCCGCACATGGTTTACATGGTGTACCAGCTCGGCGCGGTGATACCGCCCGCGCTGCTTGCATATCTGGCACTCGTGCCTGTCCATCTCCAGCACCTGCCGTGAGAGACTGATCCACTGCGTGGTGCAGTAGAACGGATGCACGTCTCCGCGTGCGATCAGGCCTTTCAGCCATTTCAAAAATTTTGCGGTCATAACAAACTCAGCTGCTGCCCAGCTTCCTGCTCCTGTTCTAGTCTCATTTTTGCAATTCGGAAATACTTTGCATCTTTTTCAATACCGATGAAACCTCGACCCTCGCGGATGCAGGCCACACCCGTGGAGCCGCTGCCCATAAAGCAGTCAAGCACCAAATCTCCCGGTTTGCTGTAGTCTTGCAGCAGTCGCTGTAAAAGCTCGGTCGGCTTTTGTGTTGGATGGACTCGCTCATCATCGCTGTCGCTCAAGAATCCTTGTTGTAAAAACCTTTCGATTTTTACCCCCCCCTGAATGATGTCCAAATCAATTCGGCATCCGAAAAGGGATTATTAAATTTAATCCCGCACTTTTTATCCCACACGATCCATCTGGTTGCAGCCGGTAAAATATCTGCAAAATAATTGCCCCCAAAAATCAGTATGTTTTTAGAGACTCTTATAATTTGGTCAAAGTACTCTTTTGATGGCCGCTCTTTGTCCCAGTGGTCAGAGTATTTTTTGCTCTTTGCGCCGCACCATCCGTTAAAGCCTTTGTCCATCCCTATGCCATACGGTGGGTCTGTCAAACAAAGGTCGATGCATTTATCTGGCATCTTTTGCAAGATGGTCATGCAATCGCCGTTGTACAGTTCCACGGGGCAGCCTCCTTTCTTCTGGCGTTTTGGTGCCGCTTGCAGGGCTCGAACCTGCGCACGTCCGGTTATGAGTCGGATGCTCTGGCCGACTGAGCTAAAGCGGCATAAGAAAAACCAGCTTTGCTGCATGGAGCTCATCATGCAAAAAGCTGGTTTTTAATTGTATTGTATCAGCAGCGGTTAATCCGCACGGATAGCAGGCCGTGCTCCTTGGATACAGCCACGGCCTCCGATCTCTG
>ENA-UESD01000804-UESD01000804.1-human-gut-metagenome-genome-assembly--contig:-NODE-804-length-27275-cov-17.580631_pt1 | contig 27275 bp, 18 predicted proteins | sample MGYA00242985_ERZ507986 | MGnify/ENA primary metagenome ERZ507986 (study PRJEB26167, sample SAMN06115408) | human gut metagenome | host: Homo sapiens | place: China:Guangxi | collected 2016-04-06... | reverse complement strand
CTCATCGCCTATCTGGCTCAGTTCGAGATCAGCCCCCGCCGGGCGATGGAGGTCTTCCGCACCTTCGGGCCGGGGGCAATGCAGGCCATCCAGCAGAACCCCTACCTGCTGTGCGGGGAGCCGCTGCAGCTGGACTTCCGCCATGCCGACAGCATCGCCCAGTATTACCAGATGGCAGGGGACTGCGCCCAGCGGCTGGAAGCCGCCCTTCTGCGCACCCTGCGCCACAACGCCGGCAATGGCCACACCTGTCTGCCCCGGGCGCAGCTGCTGGAAACGGCGTCGAACTTCATCCACCAGCCCCCCGAAAAGCTGGCGGCGGCGCTGGACAGCTGCATCCAGACCGGGAAACTGGCGGTGCGGATGTTCGACGGCACACCGTATATTTATCTGCCGGATCTGCTGGCCGCAGAGCAGGACATCGCCGACCGTCTGGCCATGCTGACCAAGCGCGGGAAGCAGGCGGCCCACGGCCTCGACAAGAACATCCAGATTCTGGAACTGGCGCAGGGCTTTGCTTACGCGCCGCTCCAAAAGGAAGCCATCCGTAAGGCCATGACCGAGAACTGCCTTGTCCTCACCGGCGGCCCCGGCACCGGCAAGACCACCACGGTCAACGCCATCCTGCAGCTGCTCGAGAACGAGGCCGAACGGGTAGCCCTCTGCGCTCCCACAGGCCGCGCCGCCAAGCGTCTGAGCGAGCTGACGGGCCGGAAAGCCTCCACCATCCACCGCCTGCTGGAAGTGGACTACACCGGCGGCGTGGTCAGCTTCATCCACAATGACAAGAACCTGCTCAAGTGCGACGTCGTCATCCTCGACGAGATGAGTATGGTGGACGTCAAGCTGTTCCAGGCCCTCATTGCGGCACTGCGGTACAGCTGCCGTATTATTATGGTAGGTGACGCCGACCAGCTGCCCAGCGTCGGCCCGGGCAATATCCTCGGCGAGATCATCCGCTCCGGGCTGGTGCCGACGGTCTGCCTCAACGAGATATTCCGGCAGGCCGCTCAGAGCCTCATCGTGGAGAACGCCCACCACATCATCTCGGGCGAACCGCTGAAAAAGGGCGGAAAGACAGACGATTTCTTCTTCCTCGAAGCCGACGGCGACGCGGCCCAGAAGCTGGTTTGCGACCTCGTGACCACCCGTCTGCCCCGCAGCTACCAGTTTGACCCGGTGAAGGATATTCAGGTGCTCTGCCCCACGAAGCTCGGCCCCACCGGCACCCAGGCCCTCAACGCGGAGCTGCAGGCCATGCTCAACCCGCCAAAGAAGGGCAAGCCGGAGCTGCAGAGCGCGGCCCGGGTCTTCCGGGTGGGGGACAAAGTGATGCAGGTGCGCAATAACTACGAGATAACGTGGCAGCGCATCGGCGGGGAACAGGGTGTGGGCGCCTACAACGGCGACATCGGTATCGTGGAGTCCATCGACGTGCGCAGCCGCTCCATGGTGGTGCGGATGGACGACCGGCGGCTGGTCTACCCGGCGGAGAACCTCAACGAGCTGGAAATTGCGTATGCCATCACGGTACACAAAAGCCAGGGCAGCGAGTTCCCGGCGGTCATCCTCCCGGCGGCACAGGTGCCGCCCCGCCTGTGCTACCGCAACCTCTTCTATACCGGCGTCACCCGCGGGCGGAAGCTCTGCATCGTGGTGGGCCGGCGGGACGTGGTGAACCGGATGATGTCCAACATCCGCCAGAACCTGCGCTACAGCGGCCTGGCCGCCCTGCTGGCTCAAGCTCTGCCCCCGGAGCAGGAGAACCTTTAAGGGTTTCTTTTTGGATACACCTGTGTTATACTATAATGTGTTTTGATGACCCGCGCCCGGAGATGGGCGATGGAAATAGAGAATGGGCAGCAGAGAAAGGAAATATCACGATTATGGCACAGAATGACATCGGTATCGATCTTGGTACGACGACCATCATCATCGCGCAGGAGGGGCAGGGCGTCGTGCTCAACCAGCCCAGCGTGGTGGCGGTGGATACCCGCAAGAACTGCGTGCTTGAGGCCGGCGACAAGGCCCTTGCAATGGTGGGCCGCACGCCCAACTACATCTCCGCCATCTTCCCGCTGAAGGATGGCGTCATCAGCGACCACACCATGACCCGGGAGCTCATCTGCCGCTTCGTCAATCAGGTCTACAGCTCCCACATGGTCAAGCCCCGTGTGGCCGTCTGTGTGCCTGCCGCCATCACCGGCATCGAGAGCGACGCCGTGGTGGAGGCCGTCATGGCTGCCGGTGCGCGTCAGGTCTACCTCATTGATGAGCCGATCGCCGCAGCTCTCGGCTCCGGCATCGACATCACCGTGCCGGATGGCCGGATGATCATCGACATCGGCGGCGGCACCACCGACATCGCCGTGCTGAGCCTCGGCGGCAAGGTCAAGGCCACCAGCGTCCGCGTGGCCGGCAATCACTACGACGAAGAAATCCTGAAGTTCGTGCGCAACAAGTTCAGCATCGCCATCGGCCAGCGCACCGCTGAGAACCTGAAAAAGAACGTGGCCTGCTGCCCCCAGAAGGCAGATTTCAACGAGACCATGGAGATCAAGGGCCGCAGCCTGCTCACCGGCCTGCCCGTGCGCGTCAATGTCTCCACCGCCGACCTCTACGAGCCGGTCATGCGCCTGAGCGAGCAGATCGGCACCGCCGCCCATCAGGTGCTGGAGAAGACTCCTCCGGAGCTGGCCGGCGACATCTACCGCAACGGCGTCGTCCTCACCGGCGGCGGCGCACAGCTCCACGGCCTGCCTGAGTACCTCAGCCAGGAGCTGAAGGTGGAAGTGACCGTCTCGCCTGACCCCGTCAACTGTGTCGCGCTGGGTACGGCCATGAGCCTGCGTCTGGGCGACAAGCTGGAGACCGGCTTCATGGACGCCACCCCCCGCATGGGCCGCCGCTGAGAGGAAAGCGCTGTTCACAGAACCGTGAAAAACAACATGATTTTTGTTCATAGTTGTTGAATCGACCCGGAAAATATTGTATAATATCTTCAAATCGCTTTTTGCCGCCCGCCCCCCGGGCGGCAAAGAAAAAAGTAAATAGGAGGAAGACCATGGATTTAGGTTATGATGTGATCGTTACCATAACCGGTATTGTGCTGGTGTTTCTGATCCTCGTCCTGCTGATGGCTATCATCACGCTGGAGGGCAAGATCTTTGACGCCATGAACGGCAAGAAGGCAGCTGCAAAGGCTGCTTCTGTTGCAAAACCGGCTGCTCCTGTGAAACAGGCCGCTGCGCCCGCTCCTGCCAAGGCTGCTGCCCCGCAGGTCGAGGCTGGCATCCCCGGCGACGTTGTGGCAGCCATCATGGCAGCCATCTACTCTATGGGCAACGGCAAGTATGTGCTGAAGGCAGTCCGCCGCGGCAAGAATGGCTGGGGCAAGGCTGGCGTCAACGACACCACCGCGCCCTTTTAACACAGGAGGAAAAACATGACTCAGTTTATTGATACTCTGGTCGGTATTTTCCAGAGTTCCGGTTTTGCCCAGTTCGGTGAGCCGGGCGGCTGGCTGTACGCAGTGATGATCTGCGTAGGCTGCTTCCTGCTCTACCTCGCTATCGTCAAGGAGTTCGAGCCTCTGATCCTGCTGCCCATGGCCTTCGGCATGATCCTGGCCAACCTCCCCGGCAGCGGCGTCATCCATATGCAGTACTTCGTCGGTGACGGCCTCGAGCACCCGATGTGGGTCGAGATCCTGAACAACGGCGGTCTGGCTGACATGCTTTACATGGGCGTCAAGCTGGGCATCTACCCGCCGCTGATCTTCCTCGGCATCGGCACCATGACCGACTTCGCACCCCTGATCTCCAACCCCAAGAGCCTGCTGCTGGGCGCTGCCGCTCAGTTCGGTATCTTCGGCACCTACATGGGCGCTCGTCTGCTGGCCGCTACCGGTCTGGTGGACTTCACCCAGAAGCAGTCTGCTGCTATCGCCATCATCGGCGGCGCAGACGGCCCTACCGCTATCTTCGTCACCTCCCGTCTGGCTCCTGAGCTGCTGGGCTCCATCGCCGTCGCGGCCTACAGCTACATGGCTCTGGTGCCTGTTATCCAGCCGCCTATCATGAAGGCTTTGACCTCCAAGAAAGAGCGTACCGTCGTGATGAAGCAGCTGCGCACCGTGACCAAGACCGAGAAGATCATCTTCCCCATCATGGTCACCATCATCGTCTCCCTCATCGTGCCGGATGCCGCCGTTCTGGTCGGTATGCTGATGCTGGGCAACCTGATGAAGGAGTGCGGCGTCGTGGATCGTATCCAGAAGACCGCCGGCAATGAGCTGATGAACATCATCACCATCTTCCTGGCTCTGTCTGTTGGCTGCACCACCTCTGCAAACACCTTCCTGAACAGCCGCACCCTGTTCATCATCGTGCTGGGCCTCATCGCATTCTCCTTCGGCACTGCTGCCGGTGTTCTCTGCGGCAAGGTCATGTATATCCTGACCGGCGGTCAGGTCAACCCCCTGATCGGTTCCGCTGGCGTTTCCGCTGTGCCTATGGCTGCCCGTGTTTCTCAGAAGGTCGGCCAGAGCGAGAACCCCTCCAACTTCCTGCTGATGCACGCAATGGGCCCCAACGTGGCCGGTGTTATCGGTTCCGCCGTCGCTGCTGGTATCCTCATCAACATCTTCGGCTAAGCATTTCCTGAAATTTCCGCTCCATCGTGGTATTGACCGCGGTGGGGCGGTTTTTGTTTGCATTGTTTTTATGTACAACTTTTTTGAAATGTGATATACTATATTTTAAGTGATATATCCAGAAATGATTGAAAAGAACAGGTGAAACAATGGCAACAGATCTCGCACAACAATTCTGCGCTTTGCGTGATACGTATATCGAAAAGCAGTTCGGACGCCTGAACGATATGCAGCGGGAGGCGGTGTTCACCACCAACGGCCCTCTGCTCATCCTCGCGGGTGCAGGCAGCGGAAAGACCACCGTGCTGGTCAACCGCATCGCCAACCTCATCCGCTTCGGCTCGGCCCACGGCTCCAGGTGGACGCCCCGGGAGGTGACGGAGGACGATGTGAAAGCCCTGCGCACTGCCATCATGACCGGCACCGATGCCCCGTCGTGGCTGGACGGGATGCTGCGGAAGGACGCCGTCCGGAGCTGGAACGTCATGGCCATCACCTTTACCAACAAGGCCGCCGGTGAGCTGAAAGAGCGTCTGCGCCGGATGCTGGGCGGGGAAGAGGGCGACGAAGTGTTCGCCTCCACGTTCCACTCGGCCTGCGTCCGCATTCTCCGCCGCTGGGCTGAGGAGATCGGCTACCCCCGCAGCTTTACCATCTACGACAGCGACGACTCCCAGCGTGTCATGAAGGCTGTGTACAAAGAGCTGAGCGTGGACGACAAGTTCTTCCCGGTCAAAAGCGCCATCAACCAGATGAGCCGCTGGAAAGACCAGCTCATCAGTCCGGAAGAGGCCCTGAAGACCCCGGCCCGGGACACGAAGGGCGCCCTTGCGGCCAAGGTCTACGCCGCCTATGAAAAGAAGCTCAAGGAGGCCGGTGCTTTCGACTTCGACGACCTCATCTACCAGACGGTCATCCTGCTGTCGGAGCACGAGGACGTGCGGGAGTTCTACCAGAACAAGTACAAATATCTGCTGGTGGACGAGTATCAGGACACCAGTGTGGCTCAGTTCCGGCTCGTGAGCCTGCTCACTGGCCCGGAGAAAAACATCTGCGTCGTGGGCGACGACGACCAGAGCATCTACCGCTTCCGCGGCGCGACCATTGAGAACATCCTCAACTTCGAGCGCATCTATAAAGGCACGAAGACCATCCGACTCGAGCAGAATTACCGCTCTACGTCGAATATCCTGAATGCCGCCAACTGTGTCATCCAGCACAACACCGAGCGCAAGGGCAAGACCCTCTGGACGAAAAACGGCGAGGGCGACAAGGTGCAGGTCTACACCGCCGAGAACGAGCAGGACGAGGCCAGCCATATCGCGGACGTCATCGGCCAGCACCTCAAAGAGGGCGGACATCTGGCCGACCACGCCATCCTCTACCGGATGAACGCCCAGTCGGCCCCCATCGAAAGCTACTTCACCCGTGCGGGCATCCCGCATAAGATCGTGGGCGGCCAGCGCTTCAACGACCGCAAGGAAGTCAAGGACATCCACTCCTATATGTCCATCGTGGCGAACCCCCGGGACGATGTCCGACTCCGCCGTATCATCAACGAGCCTGCGCGCAAAATCGGTGCGACGACCATCGAAGTCATCGCGGACTTGGCGGCTCAGCAGGGCATCAGTATGCTGGATGTCATCTCCCATGCCGACCAGTACGCCAAGCTCAGCCGCGCCATCGCGCCGCTGTTCAAGTTCTGGGACATCTACCAGAAACTGCAGGAATCGCTGGAAACGAAGACGCTGGATGAGTTCGCCTCCGATGTCATCGAGATCACCGGCTACCGCGCCATGCTGGAAGCCGACGCCGCCAAGGGCCACGAGGATGCCGCTGACCGTCTGCAGAACCTCGGTCAGCTGGTCAACAACGTCAAAAGCTACTGCGACCAGCACGGCGAAGAGGCTTCGCTGGAAGGCTATCTGGAGGACATCGCCCTCATCAGCGACATCGACAGCTACAACGAGAGCGCCGACCAGGTGGTGCTGATGACCATCCACTCGGCCAAGGGCCTTGAGTTTCCCTATGTATTCCTCATTGGCATGGAAGAGGGGGTCTTCCCCAGTGAGATGAGCAAGTATTCCGAGGCTGACCTCGAAGAGGAACGCCGCCTGGCCTATGTGGGTATCACCCGTGCCAAGAAGGAGCTTTACATCTCCAACAGCGTCACCCGGATGCTCTATGGCCGCACCCAGCGCAACGAGCCCAGCCGCTTTCTCCGGGAGATCGAGCCGGAGTACATCGAAGAGACCCGCAGCCCGGTGCTGGAGCAGCGCTCCCGTCTGGGCGGCTGGGGCAGCGGTTACGGCAGCGATACCGTGCCGGGCGGTGCGTCGGGCTACTCCGGCCCCTCTGGCTGGGGTCGTGCGGCCTCCGGTTACGGCTCGGGCTATGGCAGCCGCAGCAGCTATCTGAATAAAGAATATAACGCACCAATGTCCAATAACCGAGGCTTTGGCTCCGATTACGCGGGCCGGGGAAGTGCTTCGTCGGGTCATGGCGGCTGCAGCTCCGGTTCGGGAAGCAGCGGCTTCGGCTCTGGCTATGGCCGTCCGGCAGCGCCCAAAGCGCCGGTCAAACCCGCAGGCGGCGGCGTGACGTCTTCGCCCCGTCCGGCAGCGGCATCCACCGGCCCCAAACACTATGAGCCGGGCGACATCGTGGAGCACAAGGTCTTCGGGCGCGGCAAGGTGCTGAAAGTCAAGCCCGCCGCCGGCGACCAGATCGTGGAGATCAGCTTCGAGAAGGTGGGCGTGAAGAAGACCATGGCCAACTTTGCGCCCCTTGTGAAAATAACGACGGAGGAATGAGAAAAATGATGACTGTCCGATTGATAGCACATACGCCGGAGCCGGAGAAAGTCGTGGCGGCTGCGGCGAAGCTCTGCTACTCCGATGCCCACATCACCGACCTGCTGGACGGGCTGGATGAAGAAAAGACTGCCCGCTTCCTGACCATGCTCAGCGATTTGGGCCACGCCAGCCCCATCGAGCACGCAAGCTTCACCTTCGGCATCGAGGGAGTCAGCCGTACCCTGCTGGCCCAGATCACCCGTCACCGCATCGCGTCTTTCAGCGTCCAGAGTCAGCGGTACGTCCGTCTGGATGATTTCCGCTACGTCATCCCGCCTGAGATCGAGGCCATCCCCGAGGCAAAGGCGGCGTTCATCGAGAGCATGAACGAGGACGCCAGGCGCTACCTCGACCTCGTGCAGAAGCTGGAAGACGGCCACACCGCCCGCCTGATGGCCGAAGGTCTGCCCGAAAAGCAGGCCCGGGCCAAGGCTTCCAAGCAGGCCAACGAGGACGCCCGCTTCGTGCTGCCCAACGCCTGCGAGACCAAGATGGTGGTGACCATGAACGCCCGCAGCCTGCAGAACTTCTTCCACCTGCGCTGCTGCAGCCGCGCCCAGTGGGAGATACGGCAGCTGGCCGAAGAGATGCTGCGGCTGGTCTACCCGGTGGCACCCCATATCTTCCGCACCGCCGGCCCGGCCTGCGTGTCCGGCCCCTGCCCGGAGGGCAAGATGTGCTGCGGCCGCACCGCCGAAGTCCGCGCCCAGTACGCCGCGCTGAAAGGGGAGAAGGCAGAATGAACAAGGGCAGGCTTCTTGTCATCGAAGGGCTGGACGGCTCCGGCAAGGCCACCCAGGCAAAGCTGCTGGCCGCCCATCTGGCCGAGAGCGGTCGAAGGGTGATGGAGATCACATTCCCGGACTACGAGAGCGATTCCAGTGCGCTGGTGAAGATGTACCTCTCGGGTCAGTTCGGCGACAAGCCCGACGACGTCAACCCCTATGCAGCGTCCAGCTTCTATGCGGTGGACCGGTACGCCAGTTATAAGACCAAGTGGGGCAGCTTCTACGAGGCGGGCGGCATCGTCATCGCTGACCGCTACACCACGTCGAACGCGGTGCATCAGTGCTCCAAGCTCCCGCCGGAGCAGTGGGACGATTTCCTCCGCTGGGCCTTTGACTACGAATACAGGCTGCTGGGCCTGCCCGCGCCGGACGCTGTGGTGTACTTACAGGTAGACCCCGCCGTGAGCCAGAAGCTCATGACCGGCCGCTATCATGGCGACGAGAGCAGGAAGGACGTCCACGAAAAGGACATCGAATATCTGGCCCGCAGCCGCCGTGCCGCCGAGTACTGCGCAGAGCATCTGCGCTGGGCCACCGTCCATTGCACGGAAAATGGAGCCATGCGTACCATCGAGGATATTCAGGCCGAGGTGCGGGCTCTGGCGGAAAAAGAACTCGGATAACCGCGAAAATGGGAGGGATACTATCAATGTATCGTTTGATGCAGCCGTCGGATGAGGCGGCAGTCGTGGCACTGTGGCAGAAAGAACGCGGCGACAGCGCCGAGTTCATCAAGACTGCTCTGGAAAAGTTCGCCGGGGCGGAAAATATCTACGTCGCTGAGGAAAATGACGAGATCGTCGCTGCGGCGCTGGCGGTCCCCGTCACTCTCAAGGGACGCAGCGGCAGCTACCTCTACGGCCTCTGCGGGCAGGGAAGCCTGCTTCTGGCAGGACTCGTGGACTGTCTCTGTGCGCAGCAGAAGCTGCGGGGCGCGGGCTTCACCGTGGCCGTTCCGGCCGGACAGGAGCAGGCCGCGCTGCTGGAAAGCAAGGGCTTCCAGCGGGCTTTTGCCCTCCGCTGCCTGCCCCGGGAGGTGTCCCGCAACCTGTGGAGTCAGGCGGAGTTCGACTCCGTGACGGCCCGCAAGCTCTGTGAGCTGCGGGAGCGCTTCTATCCCGATACCGTCCAGTTCCCGCCGGAGCAGATGGCCGTCGTGCTGACCGACCTCTACGCCCGGGGCGCGACCATCGTGTCCAGCGAGAAGGGCTACGGCATCTACTTCCGCCGGGAGGACACCCTCTATTTTGTGGAGCTGATGGCCGAAGACGACCGCTCCGCCGAGGTGCTGATGGAAGCGGCCCGGGAGAAGGAAGTCATCGTGGAGCGCGCCGTCATCACAGTGGGTGCGGCTCAGAACCTTTTCCTCGGCGAAGGCACCCGGCAGGACTACGGCATGATACGGTTCGACGCGGAGCCTTTCGATGTGGAAGAAAGCTATATGCGGCTGATGATGGAAAGCTGAACGGAATGGTAAAGGAGTGTGTACATGGCACACGATGCAAAACATAAAAAAAGCAGAAAAGGCGGCGCAGCGAAAATGATTCTGATCGTGCTGCTGATCCTGGTACTGGCGGCGGGCGGCTGTCTGCTGGCCATCAGGAAAGAGATCAACGGCAGTGCTTCCGCGGGCAAAACGGTGAGTGTGAGCATCCAGCAGGGCAGCGGCGTGGCAGCCATCGCCCAGAAGCTCAAGACGGCGGGCGTCATCAAGTACCCCCACGTCTTCCGCTGGTATGCAGGCAAACAGGGCGCGGCAGGCAAGCTCCAATACGGCGAGTTCGACCTCGCCCCCGGCAGCTCCTACGACGACATCATCGAGGCGCTCTCCGCCTACGCGAAAGCCGACAGCGTCCGGCTGACCTTCCCCGAGGGCACGACGGCCATCGCCATTGCGAAAAAAATGGAGGATGCCGGGCTGTGCAGCGCCGAAGACTTCCTCAAGGAGGCCAACACCGGTGATTTCAGCCAGTACAGGTTCTGGCAGTACGTCCCCGACGACAAGGACGCCCCGGACCGCTTCCTCAAGTGCGAGGGTTATCTTTTCCCGGATACCTACGATTTCCTGAAGGATGACACCGTCCATCATTACGTTGAGACGTTCTATTCTCACTTCGACAAGCAGATCACCGATGAGATGTATGCCGAGATGGAAAAGCAGGGGATGACCCTCTCCGAGGTGGTCACTCTGGCGTCCTTCGTGCAGGAGGAGGCCGGCAACGACCAGGACGATAATGTGGCGCAGGTGTTCCGCAACCGTCTGGCCGAGGGTTCGCCCTACCCCAAACTGCAGAGCAACACCTCCAGCTACGTCCAGAGCGACGCCGACAACAACTACCTCTGGAACTGGGTCGCGCCCTACTACGGCGGCTGGGACAGCATCCCGGAGAACATTCGGGAAGCCTACGACACCTACACCTGCACCGGCCTCTCCGCCGGCCCCATCTCCAACCCCGGCATCGCGGCCATCCGTGCGGCGCTTGACCCGCAGCCCGACGATGAGGCGAAGGACGCCTATTTCTTTGTCACGGATCTTGCCGGTCACTACTACTACGCCCGCACCTACGCAGACCATCAGAAAAACTGCGATGAGGCGGCGAAAGTTAATAAAAGTATGAAGTAAAAGAGGAATACCATGTTACAGATACCGGAACTTCTGGCCCCGGCAGGCGACCTCGAGCGCCTGCGGTATGCCATCAACTACGGCGCGGACGCCGTTTACTGCGCTCTGCCCGAGTTCGGGATGCGCTCTGCACCCACCAACTTCACCCCGGAGCAGCTGAGCGAGGGCGTCATCTATGCCCACGCCCGGGGCCGCAAGGTCTACCTGACCATGAACACCCTGCCCACCAACGAGGAGGCTGACCGTCTGCCTCAGGCCATCAAGGACGCTGCCGCCGCCGGTGTGGACGCCTTCATCGTGGCCGACCTCGGCGTGTTGGACGCCTGCAAGACGTTCGCGCCCGACATCGACGTCCATATGTCCACCCAGACCGGCATCACCAACTGGGCCGCTGCCCGCGCCGCCTACAATATGGGCGCGAAGCGGGTGGTGCTGGCCCGGGAGATGACCCTGCAGGACATCGCCACCCTCCGCGACAAGACCCCGCCGGAGCTGGAAATTGAGGCTTTCGTCCACGGCGCCATGTGCATGAGCGTCTCGGGCCGCTGCCTGCTCTCCAACTACATGGCAGGCCGCGACGCAAACCGCGGCCAGTGCGCCCAGCCCTGCCGCTGGAAGTACTATCTCAGCGAGGAGACCCGCCCGGGCCAGCTCTATGAGATCGGCGAGAACGAGAACGGCAGCTACATCCTGAACGCCAACGATCTGTGTACCGCTCCCTTCCTCGACCTCATCTGCAACGCGGGCGTGGACAGCCTCAAGATTGAGGGCCGTGCTAAGACTTTCTACTACGTCGCCAGCGTGACGGCGGCCTACCGCCGCGCCCTCGACCAGTATCTGGCCGACCCGATGAACGAGAACTTCGAGCTGCCGGAAGAGGTTTTGGCTGAGCTGACCCGCACCAGTCACCGCCACTATTCGCCCGGCTTCTACTTTGGCCGGGAGCAGGCCCGTCAGGCCACCGACAGCGCTACTTACATCCGCGAGTGGGAGTTTGTCGGTACGGTGGACGGCTGGGAGAACGGCGTCGCCAGCTGCCAGCAGCGGGGCAAGTGGAGCCTCGGCGACACGCTGGAAGTGCTCTGCCCGGATGGCCGCAGCATCCCGCTGGACCCCGAGTGGATAAAGAATGAGGCCGGTGAGCTGGTGGAGTCCACGCCCCACGCGATGGAGCGCTATACCATCCCCACCCCGGAGCTGCCGCCGATGAGCCTGCTGCGCCGGAAAGTCTGAAAAAACTGCGAATCCAGCGGATGTGTTAGAGCGATAGAAAAAGAGGGTCTGCTATGAGCAATGCGGTAAGCAGCAAGATAACCGGAAAAGAATATCCGCTTTCCAAGATATTCAGCTCGGATTTTGAATATCATATTCCGGGCTACCAGCGTCCTTATGCGTGGACAGAAGATGAAACTGGCGATTTATTCAATGATCTGTATGGATTTTTCCAGACGGAGAACACAGAAAATTTCTTTCTGGGCAGTATCGTCCTGATCAAGGACGAGCAGGACCGATACGCCGATGTCATTGATGGACAGCAGCGCCTGACCACATTGTCTATCCTGTTTGCAGTTCTGGCTGATACATTTGACAACGAAGACTATAAGGTGGACTGCAAAAAATATTTGCAGGAGAAAGGCAATGTGTTGGAGGGGATCGAGGCCCAACCGAGGCTATTTCTCAAGGAAAAGGATCAGCCATTTTTCCATAAGTACATCCAGAACATTCAGCTGGACGCATTGGGGCAGTTGGACCCGGCGCTGTTGGACACCGAAGCAAAGCTGCATATCCAGAAAAACTGCGCTGTGCTTCGCAAGAGTTTTGCTGAAATGTTCAGCAATGACGATGACAGGCTGAGATTTACACAGTTTTTGCTGACCCGCTGCTATCTGGTGGTCGTTTCGACGCCGAGTCAGGAATCAGCGTTCCGTATTTTTACGGTCATGAACAGCCGAGGCCTCGACCTACTGCCGACGGACATTATCAAATCCACAGTTATTGGCAGCCTTCCCAAAGAAAAGCAGCAGGAATATACGGAAAAATGGGAAGGACTTGAGGAGTTGACCGGACGTGACGGGTTCAACGAGGTATTTACGCATACCCGGACCATCTTTGTAAAAGAGCGCCAGAAAAAGACCCTTCGGGAGGAATTTGAAGAATATATTTTGAAGACAGTATCTCCGAAACGACTGATCGATGACTATCTTGTACCCTATACGAATGCTTACGTTCAGCTAAAAAATTGCGAGTTCACTGCTACACATCATGCGGACGAGGTAAACGGTCTGCTTTTCTGGCTGAACAAGACAAACAACTCCGACTGGATGCCGCCTGCTATCAAATTTCTCGCAGAGCACCCGAATGATTCGGAATATGTTCTCTGGTTTATCCGAAAGCTGGAAAGGCTGGCATCTTATCTGCTTGTGACAGCGCAGGACGTCAACCATCGTGTGGACCGGTACAAATGGCTTCTGGTGGAGATGGAGGGTCGGCCCGACAGCACATTGACCTCTCCGCTGAGAAACATTGAGCTTACGGATTGGGAAAAAGAACATTTCCGGCAGACACTGGATGGCGAGATTTATACGATGACAGCGCAGCGCCGCAACTACATCATCCAGCGGCTGGACTCTTTCATGAGTGACGGTGGAGCATCGTACAATCAGAAGCTCTTTACCATCGAGCATGTCCTGCCGCAGCATCCTCCCGTCCATGGAAGTTGGCCAGAACTTTGGCCGGATGAGCAGGAGAGGATGTACTGGCTCAACCGTATCGCAAATCTCGTGCCGCTGACCCGGCAGAGAAATTCTGCGGCACAAAATTATGGTTTTACGACCAAAAAGGAAAAATATTTCCAGTCCAAAGGCGGCACGAGCTCCTATGTCCTCACAACGCAGGTTATCAATGAACCAAAGTGGACACCTGATGTTGTGAAAAAGCGACAAGAAACGCTGAATGAAGTCTTTGCAGAAAAATGGGAGCTGAGTCCCTCCCGGCAGAGTGAAACGGACGAAGGCCTGTTTCTGCTGGCTGGTCGCGGGAGCAGCGCTATGGGGTATCCCATCGATAAAGACTGTTTTCTGGTATTGAAGGGCAGCCGCATTGCCCCGGATGTGACGAGTGGATTGCCCCAGAACTATGTGGAACAGAGAAAGACTCTGCTGGAGATCGGTATAGTACAGAGTAACGTATTTACCGAGGATCACGTATTCACCAGCGCCTCTGCTGCGGCATCTATTATTCTTGGCCGTTCGTCCAATGGCCGCAGAGAATGGGCGAAGCTCGATGGCCGCACGCTGGCACAATCTGGACACTGAAAACCACATCATAACGCAAAAGCGCCCTCGTCAGTGCATTTCTGACGGGGGCGCTTTTATAAAGATTATTCCGGCTTGACCTGCAGCTCCTGCTCGCAGTAGATGCAGCGATACTTGCCGTTGGAGCTCAGCTCAAAGATCTGGTCGCACTCTTCCTCGATGGAGGAGATGCAGCGGGGGTTCTTGCACCGCACGATGTTGACCAGACGCTTGGGGGGCTGGGGCTTTTCCTTCTTGACGGCCTTGCCGTTCTCGATGACGGTCACGCTGATGTCGGGGTCGAGATAGGCCAGCACGTCGAGGTTGAGCCAGGAGGCGTCGCCCTCCACCTTGATGATGTCCTTCCGGCCCGACTCTGCCTTGTGGCTGCGGGCGTTCTGGATGAGGGCCACGCTGGCGGTGCGGTTGCCCTTGATGCCCAGCAGGTCCATCAGGCCGATGGCCGTGCCTGCCTTGATATGGTCGATGACGATACCGTTCTGAATTTCATCAATGTTCAGCATCTCAGTTGCCCTCCTTTTCAGCTTTGGGGTCCTTGAGGCCCAGCAGCGTCATGATCAGCGCCATGCGGACGTAGACGGCGTTCTGCACCTGCTCAAAGTAGGCGGCGCGGGGGTCGTCGTCCACTTCCAGCGTGATCTCATTGACGCGGGGCAGGGGATGGAGCACGGCCATGTCAGGCTTGGCAAGGGCCATCTTCTCTTTGGTGAGGATATAGCTGTTCTTCAGACGGACATAGTCTTCCTCGTTGAAGAAACGCTCCTTCTGGACGCGGGTCATGTAGAGGATGTCCAGCTCGGGCATGGACTCCTCGAGGCTGCGGGTCTCCTTGTAGGGGATGTGGTTGGCCTCGAGCACGTCGGTGATGATGTAGTCCGGCACCCGCAGCTCTTCGGGGCTGATGAGGACGAAGCGGATGTTCTCACAGCGCGCCATGGTCTTGATGAGGGAGTGGACGGTGCGGCCAAACTTGAGGTCGCCGCACAGGCCGATGGTCAGGTCGTTCAGACGGCCCTTGCGGCGGCGGATGGTCATCAGGTCGGTCATGGTCTGGGTCGGATGCTGGTGTCCGCCGTCGCCTGCGTTGATGACAGGGATGCGGGAGTACCGGCTGGCCCGCAGCGGTGCGCCCTCCTTGGGGTGGCGCATGGCCACGATGTCGGCGTAGCAGGAGACGACGCGGATGGTGTCGGCCACGCTCTCGCCCTTGGATGCACTGGAGACGGTCTCGCTCGGGAAGCCGAGGACATGTCCGCCGAGGTTCAGCATCGCGGCCTCAAACGAAAGACGGGTACGGGTGGACGGCTCGTAGAACAGAGTGGCCAGCTTTTTGTGGGCGGCCACGTCCTGATAGGCAGCAGGGTCGGCGCAGATGCGGTCGGCCAGGTCCAGCAGAGAGGCGATCTCCTGCTGACTGAAATCCAACGGATCGATCAGATGACGCATATTTTTTTGTTTCCCTCCGTCAAAGAAGCTTTCGAAGAATCGAGAAGTCGAAGAAGTTCGTGTAGTAGCTCAACGAACGCATGACGGGATGGCAGAGCCGGTTGTAGCATATCTCATCCAGCAGCAGCATGGCCTCGCCCGGGGCCAGACGCATGGCGGCCCGGATGGGCTCGTCGCCGCAGCTGGCCTTGAGGTGGGCCACATTGGAGGCCACCTGCTGGCGGCACTCCCGCTCCAGAACATCGAATATGTCACCCGACAGGTCGATGCGGGTGTAGTCCCGGTTCCCAAACAGGGCGCGGGGCAGGTAGTCGATGGAGTAGATGACGGGGGTGGTGTCGGCGAGGATGCGCTTCTTGATGCAGATGACATCGTCGCCGGGCTCGATGGCCAGATCACGGGCCAGCTCTTCGCCTGCGCGGACGGGGTAGATCTGGATGCCGTCGGCGTGGGGGTAGCTGCCAAAGCTGCGGATGAGCGGGTAATACTCCAGCTTCTGGTCCAACCGGCTGCGCAGGTTCAGGACACTTCGGTTGACCACTGTGCCGATGCCGCGCACCCGCTCGATGTAACCCGCACGCTCCATCTCGCTCAGCGCATCGCGGATGACGGTGCGGCTGACGCCGAGTTCGGCGGCAAGGTCTACCTCGGCGGGCAGACGGTCAGTCTGTGCATAGCGGCCTGTGCGCAGTTCCTCTAGCAGAGCGCTGACGATGCGGTCGCTGATGACAGCACCACCCAGGCGGCTGGAAGGGGATAAGCTGGAATCTCTCATGGTTCGTTTCCTCCGGTACACGGGCAGGGCGGCCCTGCCTGGACTTCTGAAAAAGCTGTGCCTGAACACAAAAGCTTTTCCTGCAAATATTATAGCATAAATTGACAATGATTCAAACGGCATTTATACTGGAATCAGCCGGAAAGTATGATTTTATTTTGGAGGGATAGAGCAAGAATGGAAATTCTTCTGCACAAAGTGTGCGGCCAGCCCGGAAGCCGCACCATGACCCTGCGCGCTGCCGGGCCGGAGGATGCCGCCGCCTTTTACGCCTTGCAGAACGAGGTGCGGGCCGCGATGCCCCACCCGGAGCAGTTCGTACCCGACACGCTGGAAAACATCGCCCGTTACCTGAAAGAGGACCTGTGCATCGGCGGGTGGGACGGCGGGCGGCTGGGGGCCTACTTCATCCTGCGGTACTGCGGGCAGGACGCGCACAACTATGCCGCCTTTATGGGTATCCCGCGAGAAGAGTGGGACGGCTGGGCCAACGCCGACAGCGCCATCGTCCACCCCGACTACCGGGGCAACGGTCTGCAGCGGAAGCTGCTGGAAGTGGCGATTACCCTGCTCCGCCCGGGCATCGTGGGCATCGGGGCCACCGTCAGTCCGGAGAATCAGTACAGCCTGAACAACGCTCTGGCCAGCGGCTTTGAAATCGTCTGCCGCCGGGAGATGTACGGCGGGTATGACAGGTATCTGCTGGCGAAGAGGCTATAAAATGATACAGCTCCGCGTTTCTCCGGAAAGGCGGGGCTGTTCTTTTTTTGCTATGCCGGAAAAGTCATACTGTTCATGAATCTACGCTGGTATGTCATGAAAAGGACTTGACAAAAATATAGGGGGGGGGGGTAAAATGAAAAAAATGGTGACCCTGCAAAAATATAGGAGGTAAAAAAGAGTATGCGGTTACGGAAAAATATGAAGCGTGCGGCGGCAGCCGCCCTGGCCCTGAGTGTGGCGCTATCGGCGGCAGCCCCGGCGGCACTGGCAAAGGATTATTATATCGAAAACGGTGATATTACGGTGACCGTTACGGAAGAGGGCGACACCTATGTCCGTGTCGGCGAAGCAACAACCAAAGATGACATCGGAGTGAAAGACGACACGGACGTGGTCATCAAGGGCGGCACGGACCCGAACAAACCAGCGGAGACCAACTCTGACGGGTCGGCGGACGAGGTCGAAAAACAGAAGCCGGTGGTGGATGCCGAGCCGGGAGAGCCTGCGGAGAATACCGGCACGGAGCTTATCGTCTGGCCCGAGGACGCGAAAAGCGGGGAAGCCCAGGAAAAGGACGACCCGGAGCCTGAAGAAGGAGAGCCGAAGACACCGGACACGCAGAAGCCTGTCGAGGAGGCCGCAGAGGACGACGATGACATCATGACCTTTGAGAACAACACCGCCGGCACGGTGACAAGGGCTGTGAGCGAAGCGGCGAAGCATATCATTACGATCATCAACAACTACACCAAAAAGGATACGACGGTCACGCTCGAAGATGTGAATATCGATATGAGCGATAATTATAATGCTGCGATGGAGGTACGAGGCGCAGGCGACACGACCCTGAAGCTGGAGGGGGACAATACCTTGAGAGGTGGACATCATTGTGCAGGCTTGGAAAAAGATGATGAGTTCTCGACCGGAAAACTGACCATCACCGCAGAAGATACAAGCGCCTCTTTGAAGGCGTATGGTGGTGATAATAGTGCGGGCATTGGTGGAGGATCTTATGATAGCACCTCGAAGCTGGAAATTGCAAACGGAAAAATCTATGCAGAAAGTGGTTTCAATATGGGTGCAGGCATTGGCGGCGGCATGTACGGAAAAGGTGAAGTGACCATTTCCGGCGGGGATGTGACTGCTCATGGAGGGCATACTGCGGCAGGTATTGGCGGCGGTTTTAGGGGCTCGGGAGACGTTACCATCCTTGGCGGCACGGTAACTGCGATACCTGCTGAGGGCAGTAACTCTAATGTCACAGGCATTGGCGGCGGCTTTGGCTGCGATGAAAAATCGACCGTTCGTATCCTCGGCGGTGTTGTCGATGCCGTGGGCAACGGATTTGGAAGCGGCATTGGTGGAGGCAGCGGTAATGCGCAGGGCGCAGAGGTCGAGATCGGCGGCGGTGCGCAGGTGACTGCAAAAGGCGGCCCGGGAGGCAGTGACGATTACGGTGAAGTTTACGGTGCAGGTGCCGCCATCGGCACAAGCGGCTATCCAGACAGCAAAGCCAGTAAAGAGCTGGATGTAAATGCCATCGGTGCGGGTACGGTCACCCGGATTAACTCCAAGTTGACCACTGCTTGTGAGCATAAATGGACACTTGTCTCCTCTACTCCCGCGGCTGTCGGCCAGCTGGGCGAAAAAGAGTATAAATGTTCTTGTGGCTCCACAAGAACTGTATACGAGCCTGCACTTCCTGCACCTGTGGAGGAGGAGCAGAACGGCAGGATCGTTTTGAGAGTTATAGACGCTCCCTATGAGATGCATCAGGAGTCTGCCCGCTACATCGTCACGGCAGATTCTGATACCGCCACCCTCTTCGGCTGTCTGGGCAATCTGGCAGAGCTGAAAGCGCAGGGCGCAGATACCCTCGTCTTCCGCACGAAGAGCCGTGAGACGGCGCTGGACATCGATACCATGCTGCCGCTGGGCACGGAGGACACCATCTTCACCCTCACCCACAGCGGCGCAGATGCAAGGCTGATCGTCGGCGGGGTCGAGCATAACGAACTGATCCACTAACTAACCAACCCCCAAGGCGGAGAGTTTCCGCATCCCTCCGCTTTGTACGAAAAGCCCCCGGCACGTTCCGCATCGTGCCGGGGGCTTTTTTGGTTATGGGCAGGCTTCCCTTTGTACAACCTCTCCGTCACGCCTGACGGCGTGCCACCTCTCCTGGTAGGAGAGGCCTTGGCATTCCGCAGTGCTTCGTCTTCCATAGGAAACTTTTCCGCTCCGCCAGAGGCTCCCCTACTAGGGGAGCTGTCACCGAAGGTGACTGAGAGGTTGTATGAAGGACAGCCTGACCGTGAGCCGCTGCTGGACTCAACCTCTCCGTCAATGCTTCGCATTGCCACCTCCCCTACCGAGGGGAGGCTTTGGCATTCCGCAAGGCTTCATCTCTTCGCCAGAGGCTCCCCCTTTGGGAGAGCTGGCAAAGCCGTCAGGCTTTGACTGAGAGGGCGGTCTTCATCTTATGCCGTACCACCAGCAGGCAGGCCAGATGCACCAGTGCAGTGAGGATCCAGCTGACGGGGTAGCTGATGTAAAGCATCGTGGTGGTATGGAACAGCCGGAAGATGGTGGCGATCCAGACGAGGCGGAGCAGGCAGCTGCCCACGAGGCTGACCACCATCGGCAGGACGGAGTAGCCCCGGCCGCGCAGACAGCTGGCCAGTACATCCATGCAGCCGCAGAGCAGATAGGTGGTGCAGATGATGTGCATACGGGCCAGACCGGCGGTCACCACGACCTCATCGGAGGAGTAGAAGTGGAGCAGCTGTTCGCCCAGCAGGGAAGCACCGCCGCCCAGCACGAGGCCGGTGACGATGGCGCAGAGCAGGCAGTTGCGCATGACGCGGTCCAGGTTGTCGTACCGGCGGGCGCCCATGTTCTGGCTCGTGAAGGTGACAGCGGCCTGGGCGAAAGCGTTCATGGCGGTATAGACGAAGCCCTCGAGGTTGGAAGCGGCAGAGTTGCCGGCCACGACGATGGAGCCGAAGGAGTTGACCGCCGACTGGATGACGACATTGGAGAGGCTGAACACGGTGCTCTGCAGACCGGCAGGCAGGCCGATGCGCAAGATCTGGCCCAGAGCCCCCGCATGGAAGCCCAGATGGCCGAGGTCGAGGTGGAGCGGGCCTTTCTCCTTCACCAGCAGGGCCGTGACCATGCAGGCGGAGACGGTCTGGCTGATGATGGTGGCCAGAGCGACGCCTGCCACGCTCATGGAGAAGAGGATGACGAACACGAGGTTCAGCACCACATTGATGAGGCCCGCCACGGCCAGACAGAACAGAGGCCGCCTGGTGTCGCCCACGGCGCGCAGGAGGGCCGAGCTGAAGTTGTACAGCATGGTCATGGGCATACCGATGAAGTATATCTTGAGGTAGAGGGTGGACAGGCCAATGACGTCCTCCGGGCAGCTCATCAGCTCCAGCAGGACGCGGGCGGCGAAAAAGCCCACCACGGCCAGAAAGAAGCCGCTGACGAGGCCCAGCGTCACGGAGGTCTGGACGGTGTTGTGGACGCCCTCATCATCCTTCGCGCCGAAGCAGCGGGCCGCAACGACGTTCGCGCCCAGCGACAGGCCCACGAACAGGTTGACCAGCAAGTTGATGAGCGCACCGTTGGAGCCAACAGCGGCCAGCGCCGTGCTGCCCGCAAAGCGTCCCACGACGACGACATCGGCTGCGTTGAACAGCAGCTGCAGGATGCTGGATGCAGCCAGCGGCAGGGAAAACAGGATGATCTTTTGCAGCATGGGGCCGCTGGTCAAATCGCCTGTCCGGGTATTCTGTGCCATGAAAATGCTCTGCCTCCTCAAATATCAGATGGTACTCACGAAAAAACGCGCCGCTCAACAGCGAGCGACGCAGATAGTATTATAATACGGTTTCAGGTAAAATACAAGTAAAATCAAAGCTTTTTCCGTACAAAAATGCACCCCCGCACACAGGGTGCAGGGGTGCGGAGATACGTTTGCGAAACAGAACGCTTACTTCTGGGGCTTCATGTAGATGTGGTGAGGCAGACCGGCGATGTAGAGCGGGGTCAGCTCAGCCTGGATGAGGGGCCGTGCGTAAGCGAGGAAGTCTTCCGTCATCTGGGTGTGATTCTCGTTCATCCAGCTCAGCGGCACCTTCTTCTCGAGATTTGCGACCTCGCTGATGGGGTGCAGCTCAGTGGTACACTGATAGGGGCTGTTGGAGATGCGCTTCAGGGCCACCATCTGGCCGGTGACGCCCTCAAACGCAGCCTTGACAGCAGCACCGCCGACCTGATAGGCCTCGGTGATGTCGGTGCGGCTGGTCAGGTGGCCGGCGCAGCGCTGCAGGGTGGAAAGCTCGATGCAGCGGGTCTTGGTGTCCAGATTGCGGGCTACGACGTTGGCCAGATAGCGGGCGGTGCCGGTCAGGGCCTTGTGGCCGAAAGCGTCCACTGCGTGGACATCGTCGGCCAGCTCACAGACATAGCGGCCATCCTCGAGCTTGACGCCCTCAGACACCGCGATGACGATGCTGGGCTTCTTCTCCTGCATCACGCGCACCTTCTCGATGAAGTGCTCCACATTGAAGGGGACTTCGGGCAGGCAGATCATGTCCACGCCCTCGCAGTCGTCGCTCTTGGCCAGTGCGGCGGCGGCGGTCAGCCAGCCGGCGTTGCGGCCCATGATCTCGACGACGGTGACATACTTGGTGCCGTAGACGGTGGCGTCGCGGATGATCTCCTTCATCACCACGCCGATGTACTTGGCCGCAGAGCCGTAGCCGGGGGTGTGGTCGGTGACCATCAGATCGTTGTCGATGGTCTTAGGCACGCCCATGAAGCGGATGTCGCTCTGGATGCACTCGCCGTACTCAGCCAGCTTGCCGATGGTGTCCATCGAGTCGTTGCCGCCGATGTAGAAGAAGTAGCCGATGTCCAGCTTTTCGAGGATGGCGAAGAGCTTCTTGTACACGGCCTCGTCGGTGTGCCAGTCGGGCAGCTTGTAGCGGCAGCTGCCGAGGAAGCTGGAGGGGGTGCGCTTGAGCAGCTCGATGTCGAGGTCATCGGTCAGCAGGGTGGACAGGTCCACGACCCGCTCCTCCAGCAGACCGGCGACGCCGTTGCACATGCCGTAGACGATGTCCGCGCCGCGGCTCTTGCAGCTCTCGAACACACCAGCCAGACTTGCGTTGATGACAGAGGTGGGGCCGCCGGATTGGCCAACGATTGCATTTTTACCCATGATGATTTCTCCTTTTTTGTTTTTCTGTTTCGGCTTTATCAAATCGTGCAGGAGCACGAAAACAGACGCGGGGAAGGGGAGAAGCGAGTTTCCTTACAGGCAGATGTGGCGGGGCGTACCGTTGACGTAGACAGGGGTGACCTCGTCGAGGATCAGCGGGCGGGCGTATTCCTCGAACGCCGCCGTCACCTGCATCCCGTCGGGGGTGATCCAGTCCAGCGGCACCTTCTTTTCGAGGTTTGCCACCTGCTGGACATCCACCGCCTCGGCGATGCACTGGTAAGGATACTCGGAAACGCGCTTGAGCGCGATCATTTTGCCCGTCTCACCGGCAAAGGCTGCGGCTGCCGCTGCGCCGCCCACGGCGTAGGCCTCGGTCACGTCGGTGCGGCTGGCCAGATGGCTGGCGCAGCGCTGCAGCGTCGAGAACTCGATGGCGCGGCTCTTGCAGTTCAGCTTGTCGTGGATGAGATCGGACAGATAGCGGCTGGTGCCGCTGAGGATGGCTTTGTGGCCGAAGGCGTCCAGCTGGCCTGCCGTGGACACGAGGTCGCACAGATAGGTGCCGTCGGCGGTCTTGACGCCCTCGCTGGCCGCGATGATGACGTTGGACTTCACCCGCTGCAGCTCATCCACTCTGGCGAGGAACTTGTCCTGCTCAAAGGGGACTTCCGGCAGAAGGATGAGGTCGGGGCCGTCGCTGTCGTCGCCGCCTGCGAGGCAGGCCGCACCGGCCAGCCACCCGGCGTGACGGCCCATGATCTCGGCCACGGTCACGCTGCGGATGTCGTAGACGGAGGAATCACGGATGACTTCCTTGAGGATGGTGGCGATGTACTTGGCCGCAGAGCCGTAGCCGGGGGTGTGGTCGGTGAGGCAGAGGTCATTATCGATGGTCTTGGGTACACCGATAAAACGCACCGCACTGCCTACCTGTGCGCCGTAGCGGCTGAGCTTGGCGATGGTGTCCATCGAGTCGTTGCCGCCGATGTAGAACACCGCGCAGATGTCGTACTTGTCAAACAGGGTGAACAGCTTGACGTAGGGCGTGGAGTCCGCCTCCGGCTCGGGGAGCTTGTAGCGGCAGCTGCCCAGATAGCTGGACGGCGTGCGCTTGAGCAGCTCGATGCTGAGCCGGTCGTCCAGCAGGACGTTCAGCTCCACGAGTTCCTCTTTCAGCAGTCCCTCGATGCCGTACTTCATGCCGTAGACCTTGTCTGCGCCCAGACTGCAGGCGGCTTTATAGACGCCTGCGAGGCTGGAATTGATGACGGCGGTAGGGCCGCCGCTCTGGCCGATGATGACATTTTTGGCCATGAGAACCTCCTTGTACCATTTACCGATAAATTGGACTTCCTGTGCGCCGCAGCACCGCTCCGCGCTGTCCCCGTTTCGCGGTCCGTACACCCTGCACAGTGTACAGACGGGGGAACAGCCAACAATCGATGACTGCAACTCGCACAAAAATTCTGGCAGGTCGTGCAAGCACTTCGAGAAATGTGTGCAAAAACCTGCTCTTCTTCTATTGTAACCGTTTTGCCTGTTGTATGCAAGTCCTAATTGGTTGCAGAGGCAAAAAAATTATGATAAAATAGGTGCTGCACAGCTCTGCCGGGCCGGAAAGCGGGCATAACCCGCCGACACCCGGGCAGACTAAGAGCAGAACCAAACGAAAGCGGGAACACCTTTATGGGCATTTCACACGATTATCATAGCACGGGCAGGAGCCGCAGAGGCGGTCCCGGCGGAGCCATCCGGTTTGCGGGGGCCGTGGCCGGCATCCTGCTGGTGAGCTTCGCCATCACGGCCATCCTCGAGCATGGACAGGCACAGCCCGAAGAGCTGCCCACCGTGACGGCCAACGGCACGGCGCAGAACATTCTGGCCCCGCTGCCCATGCAGGGCACGGCGGACAGCACCACGGACAGCGGCAGCGCAGGCACAGCGGCAGCGGACGGAACGCCCGCCGTGACCCTCGAGCAGTTCGGCCCGGCCCGTCAGACGGCGGGAGCCTACAGCGTCAAAGCCTACGACAGCAGCGTCATCCGCCAGCCTGCCAGTGGCCAGGTCGATTTGAGCTACTTCTCCGATGCCGCCTTCCTCGGTGACAGCCTGACGGTGGGCTTCTCCGACTATAAGATCAACCTCGGCGGAGCACTCATCTGCGGCTACACCGGCGTTGGTCCGGATGCCATCGTCAACCGCAGCGCCGTCAAGAGCAGTGTGCGGGGCGAGGAAGTCGCGCTGGACGTGCTGGCCGCTGCTCAGCCCAAAAAACTGTATATCCTGCTGGGTACCAACACCCTGACCACCGTGGGTGCGGCGGACCGCTTCCTCGCTTACTACGGCCAGATGCTGGACGTGCTGCGCCAGACGCTGGGGGAGGACTGCGTCATCTATGTTGAGTCCATCCCGCCCGTCCGCCCCGAGGCCGCAGCGGAAAAGCCGGGCCTTGCCTCGGACATCATCCGCTCGGTGAATGAGCAGCTGGCCCTGCTGGCCGCAGATAAGGGCTGTGTCTACCTCGATTTGTGGGAGACGCTGGCCGACGGCGAGGGCAACCTGAAAGAGGTGCTGGCTGCGCCGGACGGCGTCCACTTCTCGGCGGGCAACGGCTACGGCGCGTGGGTCACTTACCTGCGCAACCACGCCAAGTATTCTGCCGATAATGCATGGACACCCGGCAGTGCCTACGCAGGCTGAAATTTCAAAAATACAACGGCAAATGCCCTGAATCGCAGGATCCAGGGCATTTTTGCTGCAAAAAATCTCAAAAGAGAGTTTTATCGGACAGATGATTTGTAAAATAGGAGGCAGAAGAGAGCACGGCCAGAGGAAAGGACGGTAAAAATGAAGTGCCTGTTTGTGACGCTCATGTGGAATGCCCGGGCCGAAATGCCCGTGCCGGGCGATATTTTTGCGGTCTGCTGTCAGTCTTACAGCCCGAATGGAATGACGCGGTACGGACGCTACACCCATCTGGACGACATGAGCGCCCTGACGCAGTGGACAAAAGATGCTGTTTACCACAACATCACGGTACTGGAAACAGCAAAGCCGCGAAAAGAGATTTTGAATACGGTAGCGGAGACCTTCCCGGCCTATGACGTTCTGGTCCTGTGGAGCCGGAAAGAATATGATCTGTTCCGGCAGGCGATGTATGACTGCGGACATCGCCTCTGTACGGCGAAAGTCGTTCTGCTGGAAGAACTGCTGGGAGCAGTCGTCCGCCCCAGAAAGAGGGGCCGGGTGCCTTTTCAGCAGGTGCTGAGGGCGTTTCATGTCCAGACGACCTGGGAGACGTTTTACCAGCCGAAATACCGGGCGGGCTTTCTGCTTGAGCTGTGGGACAGGGTGAGCCAGCTTGCGGCGCAGAGCGAGGAGTGGACGCAGACAGAACTCTGCCTTAACCCCAGGACAAACACCGTCCACCTGCCGGGATGCAGTCATCTCGGCCTGACGGGCGGACAGCCCTGTACGCCGCAGGTGCTTCTGGAAGGGGCTGCTCTCTGCAGAGACTGCCAAAAGAAGAAGGCGCTTTATCTCTGGGAGATGGAGCGGCTGCACGCAGTGAAGTTCCAGCCTCACGCAGGTGCTCTGGGGACGCCGCAGGATTATCCGCCGGCACCGAAGCTGTTCTACCGGGAGGGCGACCCGCAAAAGCTTTACCATGACCGTGCCTGCCCCTGCTGCAAACCGTTCCGGGAGGGGCCGGACTATCTGCAGTGGAAGCCGCTTTTCGGGAGAGCCGATGCGGCAGCCCTCGGCCTGACGGCCTGCGACCGGTGTTCACCGCTGGGCATCCGGTATGGGCAGGCTCGGACGCAGATAGAGTCCTTCTGCAGCCAGAGAGGGATGCAGTGTGTGCTGCGGGATGGCGAGATCGACGCCCAGAGAAGCCACATGATTCACATGATAAGGAAGCCCCTTCTCCGCCAGAATCTTCTCCATTCCGCCATAAAGCTTCTCCCCCTTCTTCTCCAGCTCCGTATAAACTTCCGGGTGCTCATACAGATACTTCAACTGCGTCAGCCCCGCAGCCATAGCGATCGGATTACCACTGAGCGTACCCGCCTGATAAACCTTACCAACCGGAGAAACCAGCTCCATGATCTCCCTTCTTCCGCCATAAGCCCCAACCGGCATACCTGCACCAATGATCTTACCATAAGTAACCAGATCCGGTGTCACCCCGAAATACTCCGCAGCACCACCAAAAGCCAGACGGAAACCAGTAATAACCTCATCAAAGATCAGAAGTGCCCCAAACTCATCACAAAGCTTTCTCAGCCCTTCCAGAAATCCCTTCTTTGGAGGAACCACACCCATATTTGCACCAACGGCCTCAACAATAACCGCCGCAGTCTTGCCATCTGCCTGCTCCATCAGCGCACGCACACTGTCCAGATCATTATAAACCGCAGTCATCGTATCCTCTGTGCATCCCTTCGGAACACCCGCACTGTCCGGCACACCGCTCGTCATCACACCAGATCCCGCACTTACCAGCATGGCATCACTGTGTCCATGATAACAGCCTGCAAACTTGATAATCTTATTCTTTCCCGTAAATCCTCTGGCAACACGGACTGCACTCATAACAGCCTCTGTACCGGAATTTACCATACGCACCATATCCACATGTGGAATATGGTCACAGATGAATTCAGCCATCTCCACTTCGATTGCAGTTGCGCATCCGAAGCTGAGACCCTTTTCGCATGCCTTCAGTACACTTTCTTTTACTTCCGGAAAATTATGGCCCAGGATCATCGGTCCCCAGGAATCGATATAATCCACATATTCTTTTCCATCAACATCATAAATATGGCATCCGTCTGCACGGTCGATAAATCTCGGT
>ENA-UESD01000798-UESD01000798.1-human-gut-metagenome-genome-assembly--contig:-NODE-798-length-27461-cov-4.252739_pt1 | contig 27461 bp, 19 predicted proteins | sample MGYA00242985_ERZ507986 | MGnify/ENA primary metagenome ERZ507986 (study PRJEB26167, sample SAMN06115408) | human gut metagenome | host: Homo sapiens | place: China:Guangxi | collected 2016-04-06... | reverse complement strand
TGGCGCCGGTAGCGGTTCCGTCCGCCGCAGCCATATTGCAGCCGGCAAACGCGAACATGGCAAAAACTACGCCAAGAACAGTTGCAAGGATTTTTTTCATGGGTTAACCCTCCAATGTGAATTACAAGTATTGATTATACCGGTGTTTTCCGATAAAAGCAAGAAAATTATATCCGCTTATCCAACTTTTCGACATACCGGTCGTGGAACGCCTGATACTGCCCCTTCGCCGCATCCATGAAAATCACATCGTAGGGGCCTTCCAGTGTCGGCAGAATATCCGCCGCATCCCCCTCCAGAATTTTGATTTTATCCTCCAGACCCATGCGCTTAATGTTCACACGGGCATCCTTCAGCATCACCTCATAGCGGTCAATCGTGGTAACGGTACCCTCCTCAGGCAGATAGCGGCACATCAGCCCTGCGGAAAAGGCTACAGCTGTGCCGATTTCCAGAATATTTTTCGGCTTCTGCATCGTCAGAAGCACACTTAAAAGCCGCGCCACCTCGGGCGGCACGATTGGTACCTCTGCCGCAATCGCTTCCTTCTGAATCTCGCCCAGAACGCCGTCATACATCGGCTGTACGCTGCGCAGATAGGCGTTCATCGTATCATCGGTTACATAATTCATTTTTCATCTCTCCTGATTTTTACTGTGCGCTGGCGTTATATGCATTTTTCGCCGCCAGGAATTCATCATAGGTCTTGCAGAAAACATGGTTATCCTTCCCCACTGCCTCCACAACATAATACAGATAGTCATTATCCTCAGGATACAGTGCCGCCTTAAACGAGGATTCTCCGGGGTTTGAAATAGGCCCTAAGGGCAGCCCCTTATTCTTACGGGTATTATAGGGAGAATCCGTTTCCAGCTCGGCTGTTGTCAGCTCGCCGCTGGTCTTTCCTACGGCATAAAGTACGGTTGCATCAATGCCAAGGGACATATTCTCCTTCAAGCGGTTATAAATCACCCCTGCCGCTGTCGCGCGTTCCGCATCCACCTTAATTTCCTTTTCAATCATGGATGCAACGGTTACAATTTCATCCAGCGTATGCCCGCTGTCCGCAACTGCCTTCTGATATTCCTTAGTATACATCTGGTCGAAGCGCGCAAGCATCATATCAATGATATCATGTGCCGTCATGCCCTCATGCAGAAGATAGGTATCGGGGAAAAGATACCCCTCCAGCTTATATTCTCTGTCAGGCAAATCCTTAAGGAAATCATAATCAAATGTACCCTTGTTGCATTCCTCAATAAATTCATCCGCGGTGCAAAGCTCTGTTTCCGCAACCTTTGCCGCAATCTGCTTCACGGTATAGCCCTCCGGAATCGTCACCTTCAAATCCTCAGAGGTTTTGCCGCTTTGCAGCAGCTCCATAATCTGCCGCTTCGTCAGCCCTGTATCAATATCATATTTCCCATGCTTATATGTGCCGTCATAGCCCTCCAGCCTGCTGGTCAGCTTAAAGCCGAATACGCTGTGAATGAGCTTGTTTTCCTTCAAAATTTTTGCAATTTCATCTGTGCCTGCTCCTTCCGGAATGGTAACGGAGACGGTTTTCCCCGTCAGGTTCATTTCCTCTGTAGGAGGGTTCATCATGTGGTTCATGAAAATGAAGGAACCAATCCCGATAATCAGCGCAACCGCAATGAGAAGCAGCCCCTTGGAAAAACGTGTCAAATGGCGTTTTTTATGGTGCTTTTTCCTGCTGTGCGTCGCTCTTTCCGCTTCTCTCATTCTGCGCGCCCTCTGCTCCTCGTGCGGAACGCGCTCTCTGCTGCGGGGGACCTCTGTCTGTCCTCTCTGCTGTCCTCTTGTCTGTCCTCTCTGATGAGAGGTTCTCTGATAGGTGTCCTCTCTTTCGTAGGAATTCTCATAGGAATTCTGCAAAAATTCTGCCCTTCTTGCGGCTGTCCGCTGTTCGTATGCTGTCATATCGTTTTCCGCATCTATCTTCCGTCCGGGCAGCTCTGTATGATGCTCCGAAGAAAAGCGCAGAGGACGGCGTTCCTCTCTGACAGGATATCTTGTATGCCCATCTACGGCTTCTCTGCGCGGATATCTGGTTTCTGCTTCTATGTTTTCTTTATCGAATCTATCATCCATACATGATACTCCTTTCCTTATTCCATCATATCATTATACCGTTTTCTTCCCCGGCGCACAACCTTTTCTTTTTCGACATTCTGCGAAGGCGAGCATAAAAAATGCCCTCAGAGAAGTTCTAAGGACATTTCCATTTTTATTTTCTTTTTTTCAGGCAGGCATAGTGCAGCTTCAGCCACATGCCGAGGCTTTTTTTCATATCCTGCCCCGTCAGATGATAAAGGAAGCGGTCTAGGGCGCGTTCCTCAAACGGCTCAAGCATAATGCCGCCGTATACTGTTTTTTCCAGCAGACTGCAAATCCGCTGATATTCCCCTTCGGAAACCGCAGGCAGACGCAGGGTTAAGGCGCGGTCGGTTTTCTCCGTTTTCCAGCCCAGAGCCGCATCCATGCCCCAGAGCGCAAGCAGCCAGAACAGCTTATCCTTTTTGTAGAAAATGCGTTCCTGCGGCGTGAAGCTACGATAGCGCTCCTTTTCGCGCCACAAAAGAACCATCCGCAAAAGCTCCAGCAGGCAAAGCAGAAGTGTTGCAAGCAGCACCAGTACACCAAGCACACCAAGCCCAATCGCTGTCGCATAGAGCACCAATCCGCCACGCCGTTTTGCAGCATCATCTGGCGGAAGGTAACGATAATTTCCCCCTCCGAGGTGAATTTCACTGCATTGGAAAGAAAATTGATAATCACCTGACTGATGCGCAGCTCATCCGCCTTTGTAAGGTACTGCATAGCGGGACTGTTCGCCTCCAGCTTATTTTCTGCCAGCGTCAGCATACCGATAATCCCGTTCATCGGCGTACGAATTTCATGCGACATACGAGAAAGGAAGGTTGTTTTGGAGCGGCTTCTTCCTGTATCCGACAGGATACATTATTCTTTTGAAATCTTTTCAAAGTTATTATCAATCTTTTCAATTTTATTAAGTCTGTTGCAGAATTTCATAGCTTTGTTATAATGGAGGATAGACAAAATTCAGGAGGTGAGCCTGTGAATTATCAGGAATGTATTCATTATTTGGAAGAAGATGTTGGCTTTAGTTCTATACCGGGGCTGGAACGCATACAATACCTCTGTGATCTGCTTGGAAATCCGGAGCAAAGGCTTCCTGTGATTCATGTTGCAGGCACAAACGGGAAGGGCTCTGCCGTGGCAATGCTTTCTTCCATATTAAAGGAGGCGGGCTATCGCGTCGGCGCATATACCTCCCCCCATCTGGAGCGATACAATGAACGCTATCTCCTCAATGGTGCGGAAATTTCGGATGATGATTTTGCAAAGGAAATCACCCTGATGCGGCAGCTCTGCGAAAAGCTGGCGGCAGAAGGCAAGCCTGTTCCGACGCTTTTTGAAATTACAACCGGTGCGGCGTTTCATTATTTTTATGAAAAGCAGGTGGATGTTCTGATTCTGGAGGTCGGGCTTGGCGGCAGATTTGATGCCACGAATGTCGTTCCCCACCCTCTGCTTTCGCTCATCATGTCTATCAGCATTGACCATACGGATTTTTTGGGGGATACGATTGAAAAAATTGCTATGGAAAAATCCGGCATCATTAAGAAAAATTGTCCTGTGGTGTTGTATTCCCAAGCGGAATTAGTATATAATATCATTAAGGATGCAGCAGCTCGGATGGATGCTCCATTCTATTGTTTGAATGACGCAAAAATCAGGGTCGCTTCGCAAACATTGGAAGGGACTGTTTTTTCTGTCAAAAATAAATGTTTTTCCTTGGAAAATCTGGAATTATCTCTGCTTGGCACTTATCAGCTTGAAAATTGCCTTGCGGTTCTGGAGGCCTGCCTTGTGCTGAACAAAAACGGTCTTTCGATTCCCGAAGGAGCAATTCGCAATGGACTGAAAAATGCCCGTTGGGCAGGCAGGATGGAGCTTTGCGGCAGAGCGCCGCTTGTCATTCTGGATGGCGCGCATAATGCGGATGGGATTCGGCAGCTGGCAAATTCCCTTTCGGTTTATTTCAAGGAAAAAAAGGTTACCCTTATTCTCGGTATTCTGGGGGATAAGGAATATCGGAGGATGGCAGAGCAGATTCTTCCCTTTGCGGAGACGGTGATTCTGACTGAGCCGCACAGCGAGAGAAGGCTGGATGTATTTTCTCTTGCCCGCTCTGTTTCCGATTTCAGCGGTACGGTGGAGATGGAAAAGGAAATTGAGGCGGCGTATGAAAGGGCGCGCACCCTCACCCCTCAGGACGGCATTATTCTTTGCTGTGGTTCCTTATATATGATCGGAGCCATGCGCACCTATCTGAAGCACCGTAAAAACAGCTAAACTGAAGCACATAGAAAAAGTATTTGAAACGGAGGAATGTCCTGTGTTTAATTTTAAAGAAGAATTGAGCAGATATCAGCCCATTCTGGAAATCGACCAGATCGAAGCATCCCTGCATACATCCGAAATGCAGGATCTTCTGGATATCCTACAGCATATTGCGAAGGAGAAAAAGCAGCCCCCCACTCAGGAATAAGCAAAAGGAGAGAATGACATGAAATGCCCGAATTGTGGTTTTAATTTTTCTGAGGGCTGTCGCTGTCCCGATTGCGGCGTAGATGTGTATGTGTTCCGAAAGGCACGCAATGCATCCATCCGTCTTTATAACGAAGCGCTTACCTTAGCCGGAGAAACCGATCTCTCCGGTGCAGCGGCAAATCTGGAACAGAGCCTTCTTTTTGATAAAAATAACATACAGGCGAGAAATCTTCTCGGTCTGATTTATTGCGAAACGGGGCGCATCGGGGATGCCCTCAGACATTGGATTATCAGCTCCTCCCTTCTGCCCGAAGGAAATGCTGCCGCAGGCTATATGGCGTATTTGCAGAAAAACGCCAGAGAAATGGAAAAATGCAATGATGCGGTGCGGATGTATAATCAGGCGATTACCTATCTGAAGCAGGGCAGTGATGATTTAGCCATTATTCAGCTGAAAAAATCCATTGACAATAACCCGAATTTCATTGATGCCTATAACCTGATGACGCTTTGCTGCATTGAGGATAAAAATCTTAAGCGCGCACTGCATTTTAATGAAATCGTGCTGAAACGGGATATTCGCAATCCTCTTGCCCTGCATTATGCACAGCTGATTGGCAATGTGCCCTCTCCCACTCTGAAAAAGGGAGACAAAAATAAAGCCTCTGCGGCAGTCAGCGTGAAAAAAACAGACAGCAATCCGCCCCTTCCCGGCTATAAGCGCAAGGACAGAAGCAGCAGCGTTCTGGAAAAGCACAACATGATTGCCTTTGTAATCGGGCTTGTGATTTCAGCTCTGGTGATTCTGGTGCTGATTGTGCCTGCGCTAAATGAGGATAAGGATGCAAAAATCAAGGAATTGCAGACCGCTGTTGAAAATTATTCCGGTGAAACCAATATGACACCGGAGGAGGTTCTGGAAATGCGGACAGAACTGCAAAAGCTGCAAAAGGAAAACAAGCAGCTGCGTAGCGAGGAAAATAAGCAGGCGAATCTGGAATTGCTGGAAACGGCAGTATCGCAGATGACAGACGGCGATTATGAAGCCTGCATCACCACCTTTGAATCCATTGATACGGTTGGATTTAGTGATGATGATTTGGCGAAATATAATTCTCTGAAGGCGGAGCTTTACCCCAAGGCGGCAGATGCCTACTACACCAAAGGAAAAAGTGATTTCCTAAGCAAAAACATGACAGAGGCAAAGACCGATCTGGAAACAGCCTTGAAATACGCAAGCAACGAAAACTTTGTGGATGACATCTATTACTATCTGGGACAGATTGCAGAGGGAGAAAAAGATACGGCAAGCGCAAAGAAATATTACAACAAGATTATCAGTGATTACCCCGATTCCAATCAGATTGGCAATGCCAGAAACGCATTGGAGGGCTTAAAGGAATAAGCCTAATGGAATAAAAATAGAACACAAATGAAGCCCCTCTTTTCAGAGGGGCTTTTGCTATGCGCTTATTTCATGTATTTATCGTGCAGCTCCTTATACTTTTCGGTATAAGCCTGATTCTGCTTCTGCTGCAGCAGATTTGCACGAATCTGTTCCTTCACCTCATCGAAGGGGGTTACAGATGCGTCCTTCTTATCCTCAACCTTAATCAGATGATAGCCGAACTGTGTCTTTACAGGGCCAACTACCTTGCCAACCTCAGCCGCAAATACCGCCTGATCGAACTCCGGAACCATCTGACCCTTGCCGAATTCGCCAAGGTCACCGCCCTGCGCATTGGAGGGGCAGGAGGAAAATTCCTTCGCGGCATCCTCAAAATAGATATCCCCTGCGGTGATTTTGTTCATGATATCCTGTGCTTTTTCTTCGGAATCCACCAGGATATGCTTTGCATGTACGGTTTCGCCCTTTTCAAAATGCTGGGGGTTTTCTTTGTAGAACGCCTGCATTTCTTCATCTGTTACAGTGATATCCTTCAAAACGCTGTTGATGGCAAGCTGGGCAAGGATATCCTTTCTTGCCCGTTCCATCATGGCTTTAAATTCATCGGTTTCATCCATTTTTTCTTCTTCTGCCATCTTTGCATACAGATGGAATGCCAGAAGCTGCTTCAGTGCGTGCTCTCTGAACTGGGGATATGCCGCATACGCCTGCTGCTCCTTCGGCAGATTCGCAATATATGCGTCCAAATCCGCATCTGTAATGTTTACGCCGTCAATTGTTGCTAAAATATTCTGTTCGCTCATTTGAATTCTCCTAAATGTAAATTATTATTTATTGAATCCCGAAGTCCTCATTATTCCAGAGGTTATCCTCAGGGTTCTGTCCATTGCCGGGGTCTGTTGTGCCGGGGTCTGTGCTGTTGGTATCATCATCACCGCTGCTCACATGCGCAGAATCGCAGGTTGCGCTGATATTGATATCCAGCTTGCCTTCGGGAACCTTAGAGGGCTTGCCCTTAATCGTACCGTCACTGTTGACCGCCAAAACCACATTTATGGTCGGGCAGGTTGCGCCCGCAAGCTTGCCTGTTTCGCTGCAAATCGTATAGGATTTGTGCATCGTGCAGGTGCCGCCGCCTGTGCTGCCCTTGAAATCCGTTGTAACATAGTCACTCGTTACACCATAGCCATAGTAATCACTGTTGCAAAGAGAAGAAGGTGTCATGCCGGATGCAGAGCAGATAGAACGTGTTGTCAAGCCATCCGGTTTTTTAAACTCCTTATTCTTCAGTCCCTTATCATAATGAATCTGGCTCATAACCGAGCTCCAGATGCGCAGAGGGGCGTTATTTGCATTTATAATTTCCTTCTGGCTGTCATACCCCATCCAGATACCGGCGGTATAGTAAGGCGTATAGCCATAGAAGGTCAGGTCAACGGTATCATTGGTGGTACCTGTTTTACCTGCAACATTCATGCCGCTGATGGCTGCCTTCGTACCGGTACCCTTCGTGATAACATCACGCATCATATCCGTCAGCAGGAAGGCGGTTGTTTCCTTCAGCACCCGATGTGTTTCCTGTTCGGAATTATCCAGAAGCACGTTGCCGTCATGGTCATACACCACGCTATAGAACATCGGCTCATAATAGGTGCCGCCGTTGGCAATGGTTGCATAGGCTGCTGTCTGCTCCAGAACGGAAACGCCCTGTGTCAGACCGCCGAGTGCCGTTGTTGCCGCCTTATCCCGTTCATCAATCGTGGTAAAGCCAAAGTCCAGCAGATACTGATAAGCCGTATCCGCGCCGACCATCATAAAGGTCTTAACTGCCAGCACGTTCATGGAATGCCAGATACCCTGACGCACTGTGGTAGGCCCGATATATTTGCCGTCCCAGTTTTTGGGAGACCAGCCGCCGTAGGTAACAGGCTCATCAATGATGATGGAGCCGGGCATCAGCAGTCCCGTATCAATCGCGGGGGCATACGCCGCAAGGGGCTTCATCGTCGAGCCCTGCTGACGCAGTGCCTGTGTCGCACGGTTGAATACGGAATCACCAGGCTTTTCGCCGCGTCCGCCGACAATCGCCTTTACTTCGCCGTTGCTCTGATCCATGATGACCATTGCCGCCTGCAGGGATTTGGAAACCGTCAGCTTATCCAGAACTAAGGTATGCGTTTCATCCAGAAGCTCCTCCTTCACGGATGCAACAAAGGCATCTGCCTCCGCCTGCGAGGTAACGGTTGTTTTCTTTTCATAATGCGACTGATTGCTGCTTTCATCAGGGTTCTGTGTATCCAGAACGGAAATCAGATAGGTCACATCCATCTTCCCATCCCCTGCCGGGAACATATTATCATTCTTCATGGCAGCTTCTGCGGTTTCCTGCATGGAAGCGTCCATTGTGGTATGAATCTGCAAGCCGCCGCTGTAAATCATATTGGATGCCTGTGCGGCTGTCATGTTTTTCTTTTCCATCAGGTCAGCCTTAATCTGCTGCACTGCCGCCTCGACAAACCAGTTATGCTTTGCGTTGCTTTCCTCATCCGCAGTATCCTTGCAGACCAGATGTGCATAGATATCCTCTGCCGCGGCTTCGTCATGTTCCGCCTGCGTAATCATGCCCAAATCCAGCATTTTCTGCAAAACCGTCAGTTGACGCTTGCGGCTTTCTTCCTCATTCATATCCGGCGCATACAGACTGGGGGTTTTCGTGATGCCCGCAATACTTGCCGCCTCTGCCAGCGTCAGCTCACTGGCATGCTTGCCAAAATAATATTGAGAAGCCGCCTCTACGCCACGCAGACCATGATGCAGCGGTATCGTGTTCAGATACAGCTCCAGAATATATTTCTTCGCCGCATCCTTCGAGCCAAGCTGTTTTTTCAGCGCATTTTCCAGAGAAACAGCCAAATACTGCTCCTTTATCTTTCTGGAAAGGCTCTTTTCGCGCTCAAGCACCTCATTTTTCAGCACCTGCTGCGTCAGCGTACTCGCACCCTGCGAAAAGCTCATGGTTTTAATATTTTCAGCCATCGCACGCATAATCCCTCGGATATCAATACCATTATGCTCATAAAAACGCTGATCCTCAATCGCGATGACCGCATTCTGCATATTGGTTGTGATTGCGGAAAGCTTCACATATTCTCGGTTTTCCTCGCCATGCAGCTTATCCACCTCATTATCATCCGCATCATAGATGACAGAGGTATAGGAATCGGGCAGAACATCGGAGGTATTCAGCATATCCGTGCTTTGCAGAATACCGAACACCGTACCCAGAATTGCGCCTGCAACCGCAAAGGCAATCACGATGGCAACAATCAGCAAAACCTTCCCGATTCTGCTGTTGACCGAGCGTTTCTTTCTGCGCTTTCTGCGTTTTTTCGGGTTTCCGGAAGAGGATGGTCGGCGTGTGCCGTTTGCGCCGGAGGGGCGTGCCTGCCTTGTGCCGGAAGGGCGTGTCTGTCTTACGCCCGTTCTGTCCTGCGCGTCTCCCCTTCTGTGTTGAGATTCACTCATATTTCAAGCCTCCTGTTTATTTCCATGTGTAATCAAAACGGATGGAACAAAATCCATATTCCGCCATTTTGCGAAGATTATACTTTTTGATTATACCAAAATTTCACCGCAAAAGAAAGACATTTTCACAAAAACATGCTTATTTCTACTATAACCTTTGTTTAATTTTTCTTTAACATTGCAAAAAAAGCCCCGAAATCAAGGAAAAGGCATGCTTCGCCCTTCTCACTCATATCATTGCAGAGGGAGGGAGCGGACAATGCGAAAAAGAAAACGAAACCGAAAAAGAAAGAAATTTCTGCCCCTTCTCCTGCCTGCTCTGCTGACGGTTCTCTGTTTTTTCCTTCTGGAAAATAGCCTTCTGCCGCCCTTGAAGGAAATCTCGCACATGCAGTGCAGGGCGGCGGCAAATCGGATTATCGACGAGGCGGCGGCAAATGCACTTGCGCGTATGGAATTAGATGCAAGCGCGCTTTTGCAGAAGGGGGCGGATGGCGAAAGCTACACCGCCAACACCACATGCGTAAACCAATTCTGCGCCCTGCTGAGCCGCGACATCACAAAGCAGCTAGATGAACTGCCGAAGGAGGTTATTCCCATTCCGCTTGGCGCGGCAACGCATTGGGGGCTTCTTGCCAATAAGGGGCCGAAAATCCCCTTCACCCTTCTGCCTATGGGTGCGGTCAGGGTGGATTATGAAACGGCGTTTTCCTCCGTCGGCATCAATCAGATCAACTACAAAATCTGGCTTGCGGTACATTTAGAGCTTCGGATTGTCAATCCGCTGTACCGGGAGGATATTACATTAGAGAGAAAAATTATGCTTGCCGATCTGGTTTTCAGCGGAAAGGTGCCGGCGCATTACTTTCAAATCAGCCGACCGAATGAATATCTATTGACAGAATGAACACAATGCTAGTATGATATGAGGTAATGAAAGTTGATATGGAGGTAATAGAAATGGTCAAAACATTAAGTGAATTCTGGAATGAGGTTGCTTCTATCTGCTATGACAGCAGCGATTACGGTATCATTGCGCAGGTTCGTTCTCAGTTTAGAACCAATGAAATCAATAAATTCGTGAATGCTTTCATCCCCGGAACCGAAATTCTGAAGGACGGCAAAAACGGCACACCTGTTGCCATGAAGGGCAAAGCGGATGATGACAAGGGCGCAAGCGGCAACGAGGAAATTGATTTCCACGGCTTGCAGCTGTTCGATTATTCCGATATGAAGGGAGACTGGATGGTTGTTACCTTCCCCAATCTGGAAGCACTGGAAAAGCATCTTCTGAGCGAAGCAGGCGCACTGAATGTATATTCTTCCGATATGCTTGTATTTGAGGATGGTGTATTCAAGCCCTTTGAAATCATGTTCAACGGGGATAATGATACAGTAATTCCCATTGATAAGGATAACTTCGATACCCCTCTGGATATCAAGGCAATGCAGGATCGCATCTGGGTAAGATGGATGGACCCCAAGGAGCTGGAGCCTCTGACAGACGAGGAAGTAGAGGAATACAGAAAATCCATCGGAAAATAAAAAATTAAGTCGAAAGCAGGCTTTCGACTTGTTGAAACAGAAGAATAAACAGACGAGTTCCATCGGCTGAAAAGCCTTGAAACCCGCTGTTTTCCTCGGCGGAACTGAATTCCGCCTGCGGATTTCAGTTGGGAAACGCTTCGTTTCCCAAACCCTTCCGCGGCATCAAAATAATTTTGTCTATAATCTAAAGCACATCGAAAATGATGTGCTTTTTTTCATGCGTTTTTTTAATCTAAGGGTCTGCCAAAGCGTTTTTCGTATTCCTCTGCAAGCATCGGGCGGAAATCGGGGTGTGCAATCGAAATCAGCGCCCTTGCCCGCTCCTTGAGGCTTCTGCCCCAAAGCTTTGCAATGCCGTATTCCGTTACCACATAATCAATTTCTGTTCTTGGAGTTGTTACCACTGCGCCATGGTCGATAAACGGCACGATTTTGGAAATTTTTCCGCCTGCCGCCGTGGAAGGCAGGGCAATGATGGCTCTGCCGCCCTTACTCATCGTTGCGCCGCGGATGAAGTCCACCTGTCCGCCGACACCGCTGAACTGCATCCCCTTCACTACCTCCGCATTGACCTGCCCCATCAAATCAACCTGAATGGCGGAATTGATGGAAACCATGTTATCATTCTGTGCAATCACATAGGGGTTATTGACATGCTCCACCCCATGCAGCTCAAAACAGGGGTTATTATCCAGAAAATCATACAATCTCTGCGTGCCTGCCGCGAAGGTCGCAATGCTTTTGCCGCGATGCAGTGTTTTCTTTTTATTATTGATGACACCTGTTTCAATCAGGTCGATAATGCCATCCGCCGCCATTTCGGTATGCAGACCCAAATCCTTTTTATCCTTTAAAAAGGTCACAACGGCATCGGGAATGCCGCCAATGCCAAGCTGAATCGTATCCCCATCCTGCACGAGAGAGGCACAGTATTCCCCTATTTTCTGCTCAACCTCCGTAATTGTCGGCGGTGCGAGGGTCGGCATGGGTCTGTCCTCCTCTACGATGATATCAATATCTCTCAAATGAATGAAGGAATCCCCCATCACGCGCGGTAGATTGCGGTTCATCTGCGCAATTACAAGCTTTGCGGAATCCCGAAAGGCAGGCAGATGGTCAATCCCCGGCCCCATGGAGCAATAGCCATGCGCATCCGGCTCGGAAACGGAAATCAGAAGCACATCCACACCGCCACGTTCTCTGAGCATGCGGGGATAAAGATGGAAAAAGCAAGGCAGATATTCCGCTCTGCTCTCCGCAACTGCCCCTCTTGTACTGCCGCCCAGAAAATAGCCGAAAAAGCGCAGATGCTTTTCCATCCCCTTCGCGATATGCGGCTCCTCCTTTCTGAGGGAAAGCATGAAGTGCATATCCACATCTGTAAGGGCATCCGCATTGCGTGCCAGTGCATCCACCAGCGCATACGGCTCGGAGCCAACGTGCGCGATAGAGATGGTTTCGCCGGAGCGAATCTGCCGCACAGCCTCATCCGCAGACAGAAGCCTGCCGGAAAAACGGTCTTTCCAATTCATCTGCTACATCCTTTCTTCTTCATCAGGGTTCGTCAAATCATAAATTTATCATAGCATACTTTTTTTCTCGGAACAATTTTTTTCTATAAAAAATCAGCCCATGAAAAAGGCACAACCCATAAAGGATTGTGCCTTAGCTTCGTTATTTTTATACCGACTGAAAAATATCAGCCCTCCTGTACGAAGGAAACCAGCAAATCGCCCTGATTTACCTGTTCGCCCTCTTTTACATAAATCTTATCAATCACGCCGTCCTGATTTGCAACAATGGAGGTTTCCATCTTCATTGCTTCAACCGTCAGCAGAGGCTGGTTCTTCTTGACCTCCTCGCCCTCCTTCACCAGAATCTTGGAAACGGTGCCGGGGATGGAGGAGCCAAGGTGGAAGGGATTATTTTTATCTGCCTTCAGCTTACCGTCGCTCTTTACCTCAAGGTGCTTATCCAGAACCTTAATTTCACGCATTACGCCGTTGATTTCAAAGGTCAGTGTGCGGATACCCTCTGTGTTGGGCTCTGTCATATCGATATATTTAATCAGAATATCCTTACCCTCGCCGATTTCGATAGAGGTTTCTTCGCCCTTCGCCAGACCGAAGAAGAATACATCACTGCTCAGCTTGGATACGTCTGTATAAACCTCCTCATGGTTTACATAGTCATCATATACCTTGGGATACAGTGCATAGGAAAGCACATTTCTGGGGTTCACCTTCTTCAGGGCATGTGCTTCATGCAGATGCTTTTCGATAGCTTCCCAATCCGCAGGAGGAAGCAGTGCGCCTGCTCTGCCCTCGATGGGCTTCTGCCCCTTCAGCACGATTTTCTGCAAATCCGCAGGGAAGCCGCCCTCAGGCTGACCGATGTTGCCAAGGAAGTAATCCACAACGGAATCGGGATAGGAAACCTCCGCCCCTTCTGTCATGATGTTATCCTTTGTCAGTCCGTTTTTGGACATGAAGATTGCCATATCGCCAACAACCTTAGAGGAGGGTGTTACCTTAACGATGTTGCCCAGAAGGTCATTCGCATCCTTATACAGGTGCTTGATTTCCTCGAACTGGTCGGCGGAGCCCATTGCCTTAACCTGTGCCAGCAGGTTGGAATACTGACCGCCGGGGATTTCGTATTTATAGATTTCCGTATTGGGTGTCTTCATTTCACTTTCAAAGCCTGTGAAAATCTGACGCACACCCTGATAATAATGGCTCAGCTCAATCAGCTGTTCGGTATTCAGACCGGTATCTCTTTCTGTGCCCTTCAACGCTTCCACAACAGCGTTCATGGAGGGCTGAGAGGTCAGAGAGGACATGGACTGAATTGCAAGGTCAACAATATCCACGCCTGCCTCTGCCGCCATCAGAACGGTGCTGACACCGTTGCCTGTGGTATCGTGTGTATGCAGGTGCAGAGGAATGTGAAGCTCTTTTTTCAGTGTGCTGAACAGCTCCTTCGCCGCATAGGGCTTCAAAAGACCTGCCATATCCTTGATTGCGAAGATGTGACAGCCCATAGCCTCCAGCTCTTTTGCTTTTCTGATATAGTAATCCAGTGTATATTTTGTTTCGTTAGGGTCTAAGATATCCCCTGTGTAGCAGATGGAGCCTTCTACGATTTTGCCTGTATTCAGCGCGACCTCGATGGGCATCTTCATATTTTCCACCCAGTTGAGGGAATCGAAAATACGGAACACATCAATGCCGCGTTCTGCGGAAACCTCAATGAATTTCTGCACCACGTTATCGGGGTAGTTTGCATAGCCGACTGCGTTGGATGCACGCAGGAGCATCTGAATCAGTGTATTGGGCATTGCCGCTCTCAGCTGCTGCAGACGCACCCAAGGGGATTCCTTGAGGAAACGATACGCAACGTCAAAGGTTGCGCCGCCCCATGCTTCTACGGAGAAGGCGTTTGCCATTGCCATATTTGTTGCGGGTGCAGCGGCCATCAGGTCATTGGTACGCAGTCTGGTTGCCATCAGGGACTGATGCGCGTCACGCATGGAGGTATCTGTTACCAGCAGGCGTTTTTCCTTCAAAAGGGACTGTGTATATGCCTTTGCGCCCATCTTGAGGAAGGTATCCCTTGCACCGGGAACCTCAATGGTTTTGCCATTTTCGGTCTTGCCGAAGGAAGGCACAACGATGGGGTCAAACTGCGGCTTCTGTCCCTTGGATTCATTGACAATCTGGTTGCCGATGAATTCCGCAATCTTGCTTGCTCTGTCCTTTCCGGGAATGAAGCGGAACAGCTCAGGTGTTTTTTCGATAAAGGTTGTCGTACATTTCCCTTCACTCCATGTTTCGCTCTGCAAAACATTGATGAGGAAAGGAATATTTGTTTTTACGCCGCGGATACGGGTTTCCTTAATCGCACGAATTGCCTTATTGGTCACGCCCTTAAAGGTTCTGTCATGCGCGATAATCTTAACCAGCAGGCTGTCATAATAAGGAGTAACCTCTGCGCCTGTGTGGGCTGTGCCGCCATCCAGACGGATACCGTTGCCGGCAGGGGAACGATATACGTTAATCTTGCCTGTATCGGGCATGAAATTGTTTGCAGGGTCTTCCGTTGTGATACGCAGCTGAACGGAATAGCCGTTGCAGTGTACATCCTCCTGAGAGGAAATGCCGATTTCGGGCGCACCCAGAGGATAGCCCTCCTCAATCAGAATCTGTGCCTGTACGATATCAATGCCGGTTACCTCCTCGGAAACGGTATGCTCTACCTGAATACGAGGGTTCATTTCGATGAAGTAGTAGTTTTCATCGGCATCCACCAGAAATTCCAGTGTGCCGGCGTTCTTATAGCCTACATGCTTGGACAGACGCACTGCATCCGCCAGAATTTTTTCTCTGACAGGCTGGCTTACGGTAAAGGCAGGCGCAAATTCGATTACCTTCTGGTGTCTTCTCTGCACGGAACAGTCACGGTCAAACAGATGCACCACATTGCCGTATTTATCGCCAAGCACCTGTACTTCGATATGCTTGGGGTCACGCAGATATTTTTCTACGAAAATTTTATCATCACCGAAGGCCTTCTTTGCTTCGTTTCTTGCTTCTTCAAATTCCTTGGGCATTTCCTCTTCGGAATTTACAATACGCATACCGCGACCGCCGCCGCCGTTGGATGCCTTCAGCATAACGGGATAGCCGACCTTCCGGGCAACCTCCATTACCTCATCCAGACTTCTGACTGCATGGTCAACACCGGGGATGATGGGAACATTACATTCGATTGCCATTTTCTTGGAAGAAATCTTATCCCCCATTTTATACATGACATCTACATTGGGGCCGATAAAAGCAATCCCCTCTTTTTCGCATGCCTCAACAAATTCGGGATTTTCGGAAAGGAACCCATATCCGGGATGGATCGCATCTACACCTTTTGCTTTCGCAATTTTGATGATGTTATTGATATCCAGATATGCGTCCAGAGGACCTTTTTCGGGGTTCAGCATATAAGCCTCATCGGTTTTTGTGCGGAACAGCGCATATTTATCCTCTTTTGAGAAAATACCTACTGTCTGAATGCCCAATTCATTCAGCGCACGATACACACGAATGGCAATTTCGCCACGGTTTGCAACCAGAACCTTTTTAAATTTTCTAATTTCTACGTTCTGCATGGGGGATACCTCCTTTTTCGGTTTTTGTATAGATTGCTTTGGATGCCAAAGCATTTTTGACTTGTCTTGGAAAAACATAGTTTCTCCCTATTATAATACAGGAATTTCTATTCGTAAACCATAAATTGTGTCGAATACCTATAAGAAATACTTATGTCTTTATATTGTGGACAAAAAACTGTATTCTTTATCCATTTCCTTTTTTCCCAAAGACATGATTCAGAAGTTGTGACAAAAATTTTGCTTCCACCACACGGATATTCTCCAAATGCAGCTCCCGCATGCCGCCTGCGGGAATGAAAACCTGCTTGAAGCCCATGCGGTCGAGCTCCTTGATGCGGCTTTCCATGGAAGGAACACGCTTCAATTCGCCCGTCAGCCCGACATCGGCAAGAAATGCCCAATCCGAGGGAATCGGCTTATCATAAACCGAGGAGGCAATGCTCATCAGCACGGCAAGATTTGCCGCCTGCTCCTTCAGATACAGACCGCCTGTGGTCTTGATGACAACATTTTTATCATAGAGCTTAATGCCGCCCCTCTGCTCCAGAATGGAAATCAGCGTATTCATGGTATCCTTTTTCATGGTTTCGCTGATGCGCGAGGGATACGGCGTGAAAGAAGGGGAAACCAGACTTTCGATTTCCGCAATGACAGGACGAGAGCCCTCCTTCAAGACCGCAATCGCACTGCCGGAAACAAAATCGCCCCTCTCCCGTTTCGTTACAAAATAAGCCGAGGGGTTTTCGATGGACGCAAGCCCTGCCTCTGTCATAGTGAAAAAGCCCATTTCGCCCGTACTGCCGAAGCGGTTTTTCGTTGCAACCAGACACCGCAGCTCATCCGCGCCCTCGCCCTCCAGCACAAGCACTGCATCCACCAGATGCTCCAAGGCGCGCAGACCTGCGATTTCATCGCTTTTATTCATCTGCCCTATCATCAGCACCGCTCTGGGGCGGCTTTTATTCTTTGCCTGCGCCACCAGAGCAGACGCACATTCCATGGTCTGCGTCGGGTTGCCTGCGCGTGAGGGCAGAAATTCCGCCAGAGAAAAGGTCTGGATGCTGTCCAGAATAATCAGATCGGGGTCAATTTCCCGAATCGCGTCCAAAACGTTGTCCATAGAGGTGTCCGCCACAATCCAGATATTTTCCGCAATGGTGTCCAGAATACGGTCTGCACGGTTTTTAATCTGACTGTCACTCTCCTCCCCCGATGCATAAAGCACCCGAAAGCCCTGCTTTGCCAGCGCGGATGCCGCCATCAGGCTCAGGGTGGATTTGCCGCCGCCGGGGGGTGATGTGATGATGGTGACGGAATCGCGCACAATGCCGCCGCCCATCACGCGGTCAAATTCCGCAATGCCTGTCAACAGGCGTTGGTCACTGCCCGTTTCCACCTCCGAAAGGCGGGAAACCGGCTGCTTCGGTGCTGCCTTCGCCGCCTTTGCGCCGCCCTTGACCTGCGCCGTTTCCGCAAGGGTATTCCATTCGCCGCAATCGGGGCATTTGCCTGCCCATTTCAGGCTTTGATATCCGCAGCTTGTACATTGATAGACTGTTTTGATTTTCATAGCATTCCCTCAATCGTATCTTTTCTATAATAAAAGGACTGCAATCCAACCCATCGGATTACAGTCCCTTTTTGTTTTTTATCAGCCGATTTTTTCGATTGCAACAGAAGGGGTATCCTTGCCCAGCTCTACGCTGAAGGTTACCTTGCCTGCCAGATTTGTTTTCATCTTGCCGACATTCACATCGTCAATCAGAATCTTATATTCTGTATCAGGCTCCAGCTCCATGGTAATCTGTGTATCCTCCAGCCCCTCAACGGTAAATTCTGCGCCTCTTTCGTTTACGGTGAAATTATGTACGGTTGCGCCGGGAACTGTTTCCAGCAGCATTTTACCGTTCTTTTCCAGCTTTGTGATTTCCTTAAAGGTTTTGATTTTATATAAGTCACCACTCACTTCAAAATCAAGGACTTTCTTCTTTTCGTCCATCAGATGATTGCCGAAACTGATTGTGCCATTGTCTTCCTGTCTAATCAATTCTTCGATTACTGCCATTTTCAGTACCTCCACTCGCTTCTCTATTGTGCCTCGCCCAAGAAACCCGAAAAAAAAGAGATTCCCGGCGTTTGAACCTTTGTCTATGCTCCGCTGTCAGCGGATAAAACTACGATTATGATTATAACACAAAATAGATTGCAGGTATAGCTAATTTTTTGAAATCTTTTGCATAAAATCCTGTATTATTTCACAACGCGGAAGCTGAATCCATTCGTTTTCAGCCCGACGGAAACCTTATCTCCCGCTTTGATATTGCCCAGAAGATATTCCTCCGCGAAGGCATCCTCAATCTTAGACTGGATGGCTCGGCGCAGCGGTCTTGCGCCATACGCCTTATCATAGCCCTCCTCGGCAATTTTTTCGATTGCTTTTTTGGTAAAGGAAACCGTGATATTCATATTTTCCTTTACACGCTTTGCCATCACATCCGTCAGAAGCCGCACAATTCTTGTGATTTCCTCCTTTTCCAGCGGATGGAACACGATAATATCATCAATACGGTTCAAAAATTCCGGCTTAAAGATGGTCTTGATTTCATCCATCACGCCCTTTTTCATCATTTCATAGCTTTGCTCCGGTGTTTCCACGCTCGTAAAGCCCAGACGCTTGGGTGCGGCAATGCTGCGCGCGCCTGCATTCGAGGTCATGATGATAACCGTATTTTTAAAATCAACCGTTCTGCCCTGTCCGTCCGTAATGTGTCCATCGTCCAAAACCTGCAAAAGAATATTGAACACCTCAGGGGATGCCTTTTCGATTTCATCAAACAGCACAACGGAATAAGGATTGCGGCGCACCTTTTCGCTCAGCTGACCACCCTCCTCATAGCCGACATAGCCCGGAGGAGAGCCGACCATTCTGGAAACGCTGTGCTTTTCCATATATTCGGACATATCAATCCGCACCATGGCATTTTCGTCCCCAAAAAGCGCTTCTGCCAGTGCCTTGGAAAGCTCCGTCTTGCCGACACCCGTAGGACCGAGGAACAGGAAGGAGCCAATGGGTCTGTTGGGGTCCTTCAAGCCGACACGCCCACGGCGGACAGCCTTTGCCAGTGCCTTCACTGCTTCCTCCTGCCCGATGACTCTTTTGTGCAGAACTTCCTCCAGATGGAGCAGACGCTGACTTTCCTCCTCCTGCATGCTCTGCACAGGGATTCCCGTCCAACGGGAAACGATTTCTGCGACATTATCTGCCGTCACCACAATTTCGCCACTGTCATGCGTGGATTCCCATGCACGCTTTGCCGCCTTCAGGCTGGTACGCAGACCATCCTGCAGCTTTTTGATTTCTGCCGCCTGTTCAAATTCCTCTGTCTTGATGGCAGTCTCCTTTTCCTGTTCCAGCTCTGCAATTCTTGCCTCCAGCTCCTTGATGGAGGTAGGCGCAGTATACGCGGAAAGACGCAGGCAGGATGCTGCTTCGTCAATCAGATCGATTGCCTTATCCGGCAGGAATCGCTCCGTTACATAGCGTGCGGAAAGCCTAACCGCCGCCGCGATTGCTTCATCCGAAATGCGTACCCTATGGTGCATTTCATAGGGGTCCTTCAGTGCTGTCAGCATTTGCACAGCAACCGCTTCTGTCGGCTCCTCCACGCGCACAGGCTGAAACCGCCGCTCAAAGGCGGCATCCTTTTCGATATGCTTGCGGTATTCCTCAAGCGTGGTTGCACCAATCAGCTGAATTTCCCCTCTTGCCAGCGCCGGCTTGAGAATATTCGAGGCATCAATCGCGCCCTCTGCCGCACCTGCGCCGATGACGGTATGGATTTCATCAATGAAAAGAATGATATTGCCTGCCGCCTTTACATCCTCCAGAGCCTTTTTCATGCGTTCCTCAAATTCCCCACGATATTTCGAGCCTGCGACCATAGCAGACAAATCCAGAGAAAGAATCCGCTTATGCCGCAGGGTATCGGGCACATTGCCATCACTGATTTTCTGCGCCAGACCCTCCACAATCGCCGTTTTCCCGACACCGGGGTCACCCATCAGGCAGGGGTTATTCTTCGTTCTGCGGCTCAGAATCCGAATGATACGCTCAATCTCCTGCTCTCTGCCGACAATCGGGTCGAATTTTCCCTGCTTTGCCAGTGCCGTCATATCTCGGCTGAATTTATCCAGTGTTTCCGTCTCGGAAATTTCCTCCTTCGGGCGTTCGTGCATCCCCTGCACACCGGCAGGCTGCGCCTCGCTTTCACCCAGAAGCAGCATGATATCCTCATACAGTGTTTGAATATCTACGCCCAAATCCTCCAAAAGCGTGATGGCAAGCGTATCCGGTTCACGCAGAAGTGCCAGCAGAATATGCTCTGTCCCGACATAATTTGCCCCCAGACGCACCGCCTCCTGCTTGCTGCGCTCCACCACACGCTTTGCGCGCGGTGTCATATCCAAGGGGAGATAAAATTTCTGCTTTTCCCCCTGCATTTCGCAAATGCGCTCCATCACCTGATGGTAGGTCACATTCTGCCCCTCCAACGCCTTTGCGGCAACGCTCTGCTGCACCAATGTCAGCCCAAGCAGAATATGCTCTGTGCCGATATATTCATTGCCAAGCTTTGCTGCGGCCTCCTTTGCCCTTTGCAGCACATCAAAGGCCTTTTTTGTATATTTCTCCTGCATCCTATTCACCTTCCTTGGTTTAATTTGTTAGCCATCAATGATTGTGATTGCTAATTTATTCCGGAAAGAAAAGAACCGATACAGGTTCTTCTCCGTAGGTTTCTTCTGATATTCCCATATTATATACCAACTTACTGGAAATTGCAAAGGATACTTCTTACAATTCCGTTAATTCTTCCGAAAAAAGTGAAAACGGCTCCCCTTCGGGCTTGGCGGTAAAGGAAAACGGCTGTTTCGTATCGGGATGGATGCCCTCCAAGCGGTAAGACCAGAGCGCAATCTCCGTTTTGCCGCGCTTCGGAAAGCCTTTGTTATATTTTTTATCCCCCCAGATGGGCACGCCTGCATGAGAAGTCTGGACGCGAATCTGGTGATGCCTGCCTGTTTCCAGCTCGATTTCCGCCAAGGTCAGCACGCCCTGCTCCGTTTCTCTCTCCGCAAGCCGCCGATACCGCAGAGCGGCACGCTTTGCGCCCTTTCTCTCCTTGGAAACCACTTCGGAAAGGTTCGTGCGTGCGTTTTTCAGAAGATAATCCTCTAATCCTCCCTCCGCCGCAGGCAATCTGCCGCAAAGCACCGTCAGATAGGCTTTTTTCAGCCGATGCTCCTGTATTTCCTTCGCAAGAAAGGCTTCTGCCCTTTTCTCCTTCGCAAACAGCATTACGCCGCCGACAGGTCTGTCTAAGCGATGCAGAAGTCCAAGCGGCTGTCCGGTATATTCCTCCAAGGCGGAAAGCAAATCCAAATCTCCTAGCATGACTGCATCCTCATATAAAATCTTCATTCTTTTTCTTCCTTATATAATTAAAATATATTAAATTTCTCTTGCTGCCATTGCGCTTTTCGGCGGCAGGGACAGCAGCACATTCCCATTTCGGACGGGATAGGAAAAGCCGAACACCGTAAAGCCGTCCCGATTCGTCATGAGGCAATTTTGCAGCGTGCCTTCTGCCTGCACACCCATCTGCCAGACAGGGATGGAAACCGTCCGGATTTCCTCTGTATTATTCAGCGCAACCAGAATTTTTTCTGTTTCATCGAACCGCCCGTAGGCAAGCACGCCATACGCCCCATAAAGCTGCTTCAGCGAGCCATGGCGCAGAACGGGATACTCCTTCCGCAGGGAAATTGCTGCCTTATGGAAGGCAATCAGCTCCATATCCTCCCTGCCCCAGGGATAGGTGCGGCGGTTATCGGGATCTGTCCAGCCTGTTACGCCTGCTTCGTCCCCGTAATATACGGTCGGCGCACCGTTCCATGTCATTTGCAGCAAAACAGCTTCCCGCAGCACTGCTTTTTCCACATTTGCATCCGCCGCGGCACTGCCCTCTGTTTCCACTCTGCCGATTTGGCGATTGGTGCGCGTGAGAAAGCGGGAATGGTCATGATTGGAAAGCTGATTCATGGCAACAGAAATTGCCTGTGACGGCAGCTTCCCCATCTGATAGCTCATGGTTCCCCAGAACACATCCGCATTATTATACATATCCTCGCGCTTTTCGGTGCTATGCTTGGAAACCCCCGTCAGAAACCATGTGACAGGCTCCATGAAGGCATCGTAATTCATAATGGAATCCCATTGATTGCCCGTCAGCCAAGGGGCGGCATCGCCGTAATGCTCCGCCAGAATCAGCTTATCGGGAGAAACGCTCTTGACCGCAGTGCGAAACATCCGCCAGAAGGCATGGTTGAATTCCTCTGTTTTTCCTAAATCCGCAGCAACATCCAGCCGCCAGCCATCCGCATCAAACGGCGGCGAAACCCAACGCCTTGCAATCGCAAGAAGCTCCTCTCGGAGCGCCGCACAGCCCTCCACATTCAGCTTCGGGTGGTTTTCATAGCCCCACCAGCCCTCGTAGGTGCCATCCGCGTTCCAGTAAAAATAATCATGATAGGGGCTATCCGCATACCGATATGCGCCGCGCAGCTTGCCCCTATAAAGTCCCTCTCTGTCGAGCCATTTATGAAAGGCTCCGCAATGGTTGAAAACGCCGTCCAGAATGACGCGCATCCCTCTTGCGTGCGCCTGCTGTATCAACTCTGCGAAAAGTGCATCCGAGGCGGCAAGGTTTTCGTCCGCTGTTGTGCGAGCGGCATAAAGCGATGCGGTTTCATTCGTTTTGGCATCCGCCGCCAGAACAGAACCGCTTTCTCTGACGATTTTCCCGAAATGGGGGTCGATATGCCAATAATCCTGCGTATCGTATTTATGATTGCTTGGCGAAACAAAAAGCGGATTGAAATAAAGCACCTCTACGCCCAGCTCCGCCAGATAGTCCAGCTTATTGAGCACGCCCTGCAAATCGCCGCCGTAAAAACGGTTAATATCGCTTGCGGCAGGCAGGCTGTTCCAATCCGTGACCTGCTCGGTTTTCTGCTTCAGATAAATATATTCATTCGTTTTCACATCATTGGAGACATCCCCATTGGCAAAGCGATCGGGGTAAATCTGATACATCACCGCGCCCTTCGCCCAATCGGGGGTTCGGTAATCGCGGAAAATCCGAAATTCCCCTTCGTGCTTATATTCCGAAAAAAAGCCGTATTTTGTATAATAGCCTACTGCTTCGCCGCATTGCAGGCGGAAATAATAGGTCATTTCCTCCGCAGTCGGGGGCAGGGTTGCCTGAAAATAAGAAAAGGCCCCCTGCGTTTCCACCTCCTCCATGAGATATTCCCGTTCATTCGTGCAGAGGAAAACAGCAGAAACCGTTCCTCTCCCGACACGAAGCCGCACATTGACCCAATCCGCCGCGGTCGGCTCCGCAGGAGAGCGGAACTGCCTTGTTTCATCGCTATAGACTGCCTGTATGCGAAATTCCTCCGCAGACAGACCGAAATTATCATCCATCGGCTTTCACCACCTTCCTTTGCACATCATCGGTTTTTATTATAAGGGGAAAGGACAGAACGTGTCAATTTTTCCGAAAAATTCCCCCGCAAGCAAAAAAAGAGCGACCAAGCAGTGCTTCAATGCAGTCATCTGCGGTCGCTCCCTCTTTTCTAAAAAAGAGAAGGTATGATGGGTGAAAAATATTGGGGAGTTTTCACAAATCCAGTATAGCATGTGGGGCAATTCTTGTCCAGAAAGGAAAGCCGCTTTGGAAATAAGATAAATTTATAGTTTTCTTTTTACAATAAAATTTTCTTATTAGAAATAAAATCTTCTTATCCGAAATTCCTTATGACATAAAATCCGCAAGCACCTTCGCCAGATTTTCCTCCCCGATGACGCGCATCCCCTCCTGAAGCTGTCTTGCTTCGCCATCCGGCAAGGCGGAAAGCGGCAGCTCTGTCCGCTCCTTCAAGCGCAGCTGCTTTTTCCCATCCTCATAGAAAACCGCAAGAAAGCCGTCATCCTCGCCCAGAACATAAACCTCATCACTCATCCCCTCGATGCTGCACCGCAGAATCACCTGCTCCGATGAGAAAAAGACCACCTGCCAGCCTGTGTAAATGCTCTTTAGCTGTTCCAGATCCAAGCCCTGCAAAAATTCCGGTGCCGGCTCGATGTGCTTTTTCATCACCCTATCCTGCGTATAAAAATATTGATAAACGATTTTCGTTCCGGCATGAATCCGCTTTTTTTCTTCCAAAACGGCATGTGCCTCCGTTTCTGCCGAATGCTGCTCCCCTCTCCAAAGGGCTGCGTAATACCCTGCCAGCAGGCAAACCAGAAAGCTGAGCAGAGCTGCAATGACTGCTGTTTTTCGCATTGTATCACCTCTTTGGAGGGAGTATGGACACAAATATTGGAATTTATACCACAATAAAAAAAGCCATGCGCGAACATGGCTTGCAGATACTTAATACAGATGCAGATGTACGGGAACACCGTTTTTATAGGTACAGGGCAATTCGCCTTGAATGAGGGGCAGAAGATATGTAAGCATTTCCTCTGTCACATCGTTGCCCGCCTCGTTAATCCATTCATCGGGAACGGTTTTCACATGGTTTGCAATCTGCCCGATATCCACGAAATCAATGCCGAAGCGGTAAGGCTGCACAGAGGTACGACGGATGCAGGCCATTTTGCCTGTGCCGCCGCTGATGGCATAATCTGCCGCCGCCGCGCCAATCAATCTGGATTCATAAATATCAGATGCGGATGCCACATGAGACGCACAACGCTGCATTACATTCAGCTCAATGCTTCTGACCTTGCAGCCGATTTCAAAGCGGAGGATTTCCTCCAGATAGCGCGCCGCACCTGCCAGAATTTTATGCCCGAATGCGTCCGCCGCTCTGTTTTGCAGGGAATCGGTCACATAATCGCCCTCCTCGTTGCGCAGGCCTTCGCTGACCGCAATGACGATAGAGTGCTTTTCCGCCATTTTTTCACGCACATCCTCCAGAAAACGGTCTACAAGGAAGGGTCTCTCGCAAAGATAAATCAAATCGGGCGCAGAATCTCCGTTCAATCTGCCAAGCGCAGAGGAAGCCGTCAGCCAGCCTGCATCCCTGCCCATGATTTCCACAATCGTAATGGAGGGCTGCGCATATACGTTACAGTCGCAGGCAATTTCGGACATCGTTGCCGCAACATATTTCGCCGCAGAGCCAAAGCCGGGGCAATGGTCTGTTTCCATCAGGTCATTATCAATCGTTTTCGGTGCGCCGATGATTTTGACATCATCAATACGCATGCGTTCGCAGAAGCCTGCCAGCTTATGCACGGTATCCATAGAATCATTCCCACCGATATAAACGAAATAACCGATATCATATTTACGGAAAATCCCCAGAATCTTATCATATTCAAAGGTACTTTCCTCCCAATCGGACAGCTTCATGCGGCAGGAGCCAAGCGCAGAGGACGGTGTCTGGCAAAGCAGCTGTAAGGTTTCTGGGTCTGCCAGTGTCTCTGTCAGGTCAATCAGCTTATCCGTCAGGATACCCATAATACCGTTTTTCGCACCATAAATTTTACCAACATTCTGATTGGTCATTGCTTTTTCCACAACGCCTGCCAAGGTCGCATTGATGGCAGCAGAAGGCCCGCCGGATTGGGCAACCAGAAGATTTTTCATAGTAACCAGCCTTTCCTGTCCCTAAAAAAAGGACATCTCAAATTCATTTCCCAGCAATTTTTTAGCAATTTTTTAACGGGTAAACCAAAAAAAGAAAACCATGCCCCAAAAAAATAATTTACAGGACATGGTTATTATAACACGTTTTTATGAAATTGCAAATCAGCCAAGAATCAGCTTTAAGAAGAACAGAATTGCAATGATGACAATAACGGGATTCAGCTCGTTCTTTTTGCCGCCGAACAGCTTCAGCAGTACATAGGAAATTACGCCGAATACCAGACCCTCGGAAATGCTGTAGCATACAACCATCATCAGGATTGTCATGAATGCAGGGAAGCCTTCTGTGTAATCAGAGAAATCAATATCTCTTACGTTTTCAACCATCATCAGACCAACAACAACCAGTGCAGGTGTAGTAGCAAAGGAAGGAATGGTTGTCAGGATGGGAGAGAACAGCAGTGCAACCAGGAACAGGACACCTGCTGTGAGTGCTGTCAGACCGGAACGACCGCCATCGGAAACGCCGGATGCAGATTCAACGAAGGTGGTTACTGTAGAGGTACCCAGAACGGCACCAACGGTGGTTGCCAATGCGTCTGCGAACAGTGCGCCCTTGATTCTGGGCAGCTTGCCCTCCTTATCGAGGAAGCCTGCCTTTGTGGATACCCCAATCAGTGTACCCAGTGTATCGAACAGGTCAACGAACAGGAATGCAAAAATCACAACGATAAAATCGAAGATGGAAATACCGGAGAAGCTCAGCTTGCCGGCAATGGGTGCGATGCTGGGGGGTGCGGAAATCAGACCTGTGGGAATCAGGGAATATACGCCTGCTTCCACATCAACCACATAAACCCCTGCAAGCTGGCAGATGATACCCAGAATCCATGTAATCAGGATACCAACCAGAAGTGCGCCCTTTACCTTTCTGATAACCAGCACCAGTGTGATGATGGTACCAATCAGGGCAAGCGCAACGGGAACGGTCTTTACATCGCCAAGGCTGACACAGGTAGAAGGATTGTTGATGACAACACCGGCATTTTGCAAGCCGATGAATGCGATAAACATACCGATACCAACGCTTACTGCTTTTTTCATGTTTGCAGGAATGGCATTAAAGATTGCTTCACGCACATTGACTGCGGATAAAATAATAAAAATGATACCTTCCACAAATACTGCCGCCAATGCAACGTGCCAGCTATACCCCTTCTGCGCGCAAATGGTAAAAGCAAAATACGCATTCAGCCCCATACCGGGTGCCAGAACAAAGGGATAGTTTGCAAAAAATGCCATAAAGAATGTACCTAAGGCAGAAGCGATACAGGTTGCTGTCAGAAGCGCACCGGCATCCATGCCTGTGGTAGAGAGGATGCTGGGGTTAACCACGAGGATGTACGCCATCGTCATGAAGGTGGTCAAGCCTGCCATCAGCTCTGTTTTGAAGGTGGTTTTATTTTCCTTCAACTTGAAACACTTTTCA
>ENA-UESD01000784-UESD01000784.1-human-gut-metagenome-genome-assembly--contig:-NODE-784-length-27648-cov-3.730405_pt1 | contig 27648 bp, 20 predicted proteins | sample MGYA00242985_ERZ507986 | MGnify/ENA primary metagenome ERZ507986 (study PRJEB26167, sample SAMN06115408) | human gut metagenome | host: Homo sapiens | place: China:Guangxi | collected 2016-04-06... | reverse complement strand
GTTCGACGCCCCCACCATCGAGTTCTCCTATAAGAACGACGACCTGCACGATCCCCTCATCAACGACTACCACGCCGTAGCCCTGAAGCTGGCCACCTGGGACGAGATCGACACCATCAAGAAGTACGCCTTCCAGGTCAACGACTTCCTGAAAAAGACCCTGCTGGAGTGCGGTGTCACCCTGGTGGACTTTAAGCTGGAGTTCGGCAAGACCGCCGACGGCACCATTGTCCTGGCCGATGAGATCAGCCCCGACACCTGCCGCTTCTGGGATGCCAAGACCGGCGAGAAGCTGGACAAGGACCGCTTCCGCCGGGATCTGGGCAACGTGGAGGGCGCTTATCAGGAGATGGCCCGCCGTCTGATGGGCAAGTAAGCCGCAGCAGGGAGGTAACACATGGGAGGTTTTTTTGGGGCCGTCTCTCAGCGGGATGTCACCCTTGATATTTTCTTCGGAGTGGACTACCACTCCCACCTGGGCACCCGCCGGGGCGGCATGATCATGTTCGATGAGAAGGACGGCTTTCAGCGCCAGATCCACAACATCGAAAACACCCCCTTCCGCACCAAGTTCGAGCGGGACCTGGCCGACTTTCACGGCTGCAGCGGCATCGGCTGCATCAGCGACACCGATCCCCAGCCCCTGCTGGTGCGGTCCCACCTTGGCCTGTATGCCATCTCCACGGTTGGCATCATCAACAACGCCGATGAGCTGATCCAGACCTATTTCTCCGACCACGGTCACCAGTTCATGGCCATGAGCTCCGGCCGGGTGAACGCCACCGAGCTGGCCGCCGCCCTCATCAACCAGAAGGACGACCTGGTCTCCGGCATTCTCCACGCCCAGGAGATGATCCAGGGCTCCCTCACCCTGCTCATCCTCACCGAGCGGGGCGAGATCATCGCCGCCCGCGACCGGCTGGGCCGTCTGCCCGTACTCATCGGCAAAAACGACGAGGGCTGCTGTGTCTCCTTCGAGTCCTTTGCCTACCACAAGCTGGACTACCACGACGCCTACGAGCTGGGCCCCCGGGAGATCGTACGGGTCACGGCCGGCGGCTGGAAGACCCTCTCCCCCGCCGGAGAGCAGATGAAGATCTGCGCCTTCCTTTGGACCTACTACGGTTACCCCAACTCCAACTACGAGGGGATGAATGTGGAGGTCATGCGCTACCGCAACGGGGAGATCATGGCCCGGGACGAGGTGCACCGGGGCCAACTGCCCAAGGTGGACTATGTGGCCGGCGTGCCCGACTCAGGCGTGCCCCATGCCATCGGCTTTGCCAACCGCAGCGGCAAGCCCTTTGCCCGCCCCTTCGTCAAATACACCCCTACCTGGCCCCGCTCCTTCATGCCCACCAGCCAGGAGGCCCGCAACCAGGTGGCCAAGATGAAGCAGATCCCCGTGCCCGAGCTCATTCAGGGCAAAAAGCTGCTGTTCGTGGACGACTCCATCGTCCGTGGCACCCAGCTGCGGGAGACGGTGGAATTTCTGTATGAGAGCGGCGCAAAAGAGGTCCACATGCGCTCGGCCTGCCCGCCCATCATGTATGGCTGTAAATATCTGAACTTCTCCAGCAGCAACTCTGAAATGGAGCTGCTGGCCCGCCGCACCGTGCAGGAGCTGGAGGGGGACGAGGGCCAGAAGCACCTGGACGAGTATGCCGATGCCAGCACCCAGCGGGGCCAGTGCATGCTCAAGACCATCTGCGAGAAGTTCGGCTTCGACTCTCTGGGCTTCCAGTCCCTGGACGGCCTGCTGGATGCCATCGGCATTGACCGGGACAAGGTCTGTACCTACTGCTGGAGCGGCAAAGAGTGATTCACGGTCCGCGTCGTGGTTCCTCCCTGTCATTGCGAGGAGGGCAGCACCCGACGTGGCAATCCGTCTTAGATCCAAACTATAAATTTTGGAGGTTTCCACATGAAGAACTCCCATTCCGAGTCCTACGCCGCCGCCGGCGTGGACGTCACCGCCGGCTACGAGTCGGTGGAGCGCATCAAGCCCATGGTAGAGTCCACCTATATCCCTGGTGTCATGGGCACCCTGGGCGGCTTCGGCGGTCTGTTTGAACTGGATATGACAGGCATCACAAAACCCGTACTGGTCAGCGGTACAGACGGCGTTGGTACAAAGCTGAAGCTGGCATTCCTGATGGATAAGCATGATACCGTAGGGATTGACTGCGTGGCTATGTGCGTAAATGATATCATTTGTGTTGGCGCAAAGCCACTGTTCTTCTTAGACTATATCGCAGTCGGCAAGAACTTCCCCGAAAAGATCGCCTCCATCGTTAGCGGTGTGGCAGAAGGCTGTGTGCAGTCCGGCGCAGCACTGATTGGCGGCGAAACAGCGGAAATGCCCGGCTTCTATCCTGAGGATGAATACGATTTGGCAGGCTTCTCCGTGGGCGTTGTCGATAAGGATAAAATTTTGAACAACAAGACTATCCAGGAAGGCGATGTCATTCTGGCTCTGCCCTCCAGTGGTGTGCATTCCAATGGCTTCTCTCTGGTGCGTCGTGTGCTGGATGTAGAAAATGCGGATATCAAAACACCTCTGGAAAGACTGGGCGGCAAATCCATCGGCGAAGCACTGCTTGCACCCACAAAGATTTATGTAAAGCCTATGTTGGCGCTGTTTGAAGAAGTGAAGGTAAAGGCGGTTTCCCATATCACAGGCGGCGGCTTCTATGAAAATATTCCCAGATCTATCCCCAAGGGCTTTGGTGCGAAAATCAATAAGGCAAGCCTGAAAACACCCCCCATCTTTGATTTGATTATGGAAACAGGAAATATCCCCGAAAGAGATATGTATAATACCTTCAATATGGGCGTTGGCATGAGTGTGGTTGTTGCGAAGGAGGATGCGGAAAAGGCACTGAAAATTCTGAAGGCAAACGGCGAGGATGCGTATATTATGGGCGAAATCATCGCCTCCGAGGAAGGTGTTGTCATTGTCTAAGACAAGGATTGCCGTATTCGTTTCCGGCGGCGGCACAAACTTACAGGCATTGATCGATGCGGCAAAAAGAGGAGAAATCCCCAGCGGCGAAATCGCATTGGTGCTGGCGAGCAACGATAAGGCTTATGCACTGACAAGAGCGGCAGAAAACAATATCCCTTCTATTGTGGTAAAGCGCAAGGAATTTGAAACACAGCTTGCGTATGAGGAAGCCGTGAAGGCGGTTCTTGCGGAAAACAGCATTGATATGATTGTTCTGGCAGGCTTTATGTCCATCCTCAGCGAAAACTTCACAGCTGCATACCCCAAGCGTATCGTCAATGTGCATCCCTCTCTGATTCCTTCCTTCTGCGGCAAGGGCTTCTATGGACTGCATGTGCACGAGGCGGCACTGGCGTACGGCGTAAAGGTGACGGGTGCAACGGTGCATTATGTAAATGAAATCCCCGATGGCGGCGAAATCATTTTGCAGAAGGCAGTGGAAATCGAAGAAGGGGATACCCCTGAGGTACTGCAAAGAAGAGTCATGGAGCAGGCGGAATGGATTCTTCTGCCGAAGGCAGTGGAAATGGTGGCAGCAAGACTGCAGAAAGGACAGTAAAAAGCATGAATGTATATAAAAAGGATACCATGAAGGACTTGGTAAAGGATAACAGCTATGTGGGTCGCGGCATTGTCATCGGCAAAACAGAGGATGGCACAAAGGCGGCAGTGGCTTATTTCATCATGGGGCGCAGCGAAAACAGCCGCAACCGTATCTTCAAGGAGGAGGGCGAGGATGTTATGATTTATCCCTTCGATGCATCCAAGGTGGAAGACCCTTCTCTGATTATCTACGCACCCATCCGTAAGCTGGATGGCAAGCTGATTGTGACAAACGGCGACCAGACAGATACCATCCGTGATTTTGTTGTTGCGGGCAAATCCTTTGAGGATGCACTGGAAACCAGAGAATTTGAACCCGATGCACCGAACTGGACACCCAGAATCAGCGGTATGCTGACCTTTGCGGAAAACGATTTTACATATAAAATGAGCATTTTAAAGAGTGCGGATGAAGCAGGGACAGCCTGCAACAGATTCACCTATTCCTATAAGGCAATCGCCGGCGTAGGGCATTTCCTGCATACCTATATGGGTGACGGCAGCCCTCTGCCCACCTTTACAGGCGAGCCCGAACGTGCAAGCATCCCCAACGATATTGATGCATGGACAAAGGAAATCTGGGAAAATCTGAATGAGCAGAACAAAATTTCCATCTATGTACGCTTCACAGACCTGAAAACAGGTGCGGTTGAAAATAGAATGATTAACAAAAATGTGTAAGCATTGTTGGCAGAACAGGGAAGAAAGGAGTTTTTGGCAAATGAAAGAATTTGAATTGAAATATGGCTGTAATCCAAACCAGAAGCCTGCAAAAATCTTTATGGAGGACGGCAGCGATCTGCCCATCGAAATCCTCTGCGGCAGACCCGGCTACATCAACTTTCTGGACGCATTCAACAGCTGGCAGCTGGTAAAGGAAATCAAGGAAGCACTGGGTATGCCTGCGGCAACCTCCTTCAAGCATGTAAGCCCTACCTCTGCGGCAGTCGGCACACCCATGAGTGATGCGCTGAAAAAAGCCTGCTTCGTGGATGATATCGAGGGTCTGGATGATTCCCCTCTGGCATTGGCTTATGCAAGAGCAAGAGGGACAGACAGAATGTCCTCCTTCGGTGACTGGATTGCGCTCAGCGATGTCTGCGATGCAACAACCGCAAAGCTGATTAAAAGAGAGGTTTCCGATGGTATCATTGCGCCCGGCTATACAGAGGAAGCACTGGAAATTCTGAAAACAAAGAAAAAGGGCAACTATAATATCGTAAAAATCGACCCTGCCTATGTGCCTGCGGTGCAGGAAAAGAAACAGGTTTTTGGCATTACCTTTGAGCAGGGCAGAAATAACTTTGCCATCAATAAGGCTCTTCTGGAAAATGTAGTAACAGAAAACAAGAACCTGCCTGAGGAAGCAAAGCGCGACCTCATTATCGCATTGATTACACTGAAATACACACAGTCCAACTCCGTTTGCTTCGCAAAGGACGGACAGGCAATCGGCGTTGGTGCAGGGCAGCAGTCCAGAATCCACTGCACCAGACTGGCAGGCAATAAAGCTGACATCTGGCATCTGAGACAGCATGAAAAGGTTCTCAATCTGCCTTTCCTGCCCACCGTAGGCCGCCCCGATAGAGATAACACCATCGATATTTATATCTCCGATGATTATGAGGATGTTCTGGCTGATGGTACATGGCAGACATTGTTCTCTGAAAAGCCCGAACCTTTGACAAAGGAAGAAAAGAAGGCATATCTTTCTACAATCAAGGGTGTGGCACTTGGCTCCGATGCATTCTTCCCCTTCGGTGACAATATTGAACGTGCGGCAAAGAGCGGCGTAAGCTATATTGCAGAGCCCGGCGGCTCCATTCGTGATGATAATGTAATTGAAACCTGCAACAGATTCGGCATGGCAATGGCATTCACAGGCATGAGATTGTTCCATCACTGATTTAGAAAAGATTGGAAAGGAGCTTGCGAAAAATGAAAATTATGGTAGTTGGCGGTGGCGGCAGAGAGCATGCCATCATTAAGAAAATCAAAGAAAATCCACAGGTAACGGAGCTGTATGCGCTGCCCGGCAACGGCGGCATTGCTAAGGACGCGACCTGCGTAGATATTGCGGCGAAGGATGTGGAAGGCGTGGTTGCCTTCGCAAAGGAAAAGGGCATTGATTTTGCTGTTGTTGCACCGGATGATCCTCTGGTGCTTGGCATGGTGGATGCGCTGAACGCAATCGGTATTCCTTGCTTCGGTCCTGATAAAAAGGCGGCAATTTTGGAGGGTAGTAAGGTTTTCTCTAAAAATCTGATGAAAAAATACGGCATCCCCACAGCGGCGTATGAAGTATTTGATGATATGGAAAAGGCACTGGCATATCTGGAAACCGCACCCCTGCCGACCGTTGTGAAGGCGGATGGTCTGGCACTGGGCAAGGGTGTTATCATTGCAGAAACAAAGGAGCAGGCGCAGGATGCAGTGCGCTCCATGATGGCGGATAAGGTATTCGGCGCAAGCGGCGACCATGTCGTAATCGAAGAATTTATGACAGGGCCGGAGGTTTCCGTTCTGGCATTCACAGACGGGAAAACCATGGTTCCTATGGTTTCCGCAATGGATCATAAGAGAGCCTTGGATGGTGATAAGGGTCTGAATACCGGCGGCATGGGGACGATTGCTCCCAACCCCTTCTATACAGAGGCGATTGCGAAGGAATGTATGGAAAAGATTTTCGTACCGACTATGGAGGCAATGAACAAGGAAGGACGTACCTTTAAGGGCTGCCTGTTCTTTGGTCTGATGATTACACCTGCCGGCCCCAAGGTAATTGAATATAACTGCCGCTTTGGTGACCCCGAAACACAGGTGGTTCTGCCTCTGCTGGAAAGTGATTTGCTGACCATCATGCAGGCGGTAGCGGCTGAAAAGCTGGCTGATGTAGAGGTAAAATTCAGCGATAAGGCGGCTTGCTGTGTCATCATGGCATCCGCAGGCTATCCCCAGAGCTATGAAAAGGGCTTCCCCATCACATTGCCCGAAAAGGATCAGTTGATTTTTGTTGCAGGCGCAAAGGTGGCAGATGGCAAGCTTTTGACAAACGGCGGTCGTGTGCTTGGTGTTACGGAAATTGCGGACACCTTGCCCGAAGCAATCGCAAAATCCTATGAAGCTGTAAAAACAGTGAAATTCGATAACGCTTTCTATAGAAACGATATTGGGAAAAAAGCCCTTGCGGCGGAGGTATGAAATGGTTTATAGAATCTATGTTGAAAAAAAGCAGGGTCTGACTGCCGAAGCAGATGCCCTGAGAAATGATATTGTCAATCTGTTGGGCATCAAGGGGCTGACAGGGCTGCGCCTGCTGAACCGCTATGATGCAGAACAGCTGGATAAAGATTTATTTGATTACTGCACAAAAACGGTATTCTCCGAACCGCAGCTGGATGATTTGAGAGAAGAAATCCCTACGGATGGTGCGGCTGTGTTTGCGGTAGAATATCTGCCGGGTCAGTTTGACCAAAGAGCAAATTCCGCAGCGGAATGTATTCAGATTATTTCCAAGCAGGAAAGACCTTTGATTAAAACCGCAAAGGTTTATGTGCTGTATGGCAATCTGAGCAGGGAGGATGTTGAGGAGATTAAGAAATACCTCATCAACCCCGTAGAATCCAGAGAAGCATCTCTGGATGCGTTTGATACACTGGATGTGAAATATGAAATCCCCACAGAGGTTGCTATCGTGGAGGGCTTCTGTGAAATGGATGAAGCGGCATTAGCGGCTTACATCAAGGATATGGGTCTGGCAATGGATTTGGATGATATCAAGGTCTGCCAGAAGTATTTCCTGAGCGAGCAGAGAGACCCTACCATTACGGAAATCAAGATGATTGATACCTATTGGTCTGACCACTGCCGTCATACTACTTTCCAGACAACCATCGACAGCATCAAATTTGAGGATGCGACCCTGCAGGCGGCATATAACGAATATCTGGCAACCAGAGAAGCCATCGGCAGAACAAAGCCCATCAATCTGATGGATATGGGTACGATTGTGGCAAAATTCCTGAAAAAGGAAGGTAAGCTGGATAAGCTGGATGAATCCGAGGAAATCAATGCCTGCACCGTGAAAATTGATGTAGATGTAGAAGGCAAAACAGAAAAATGGCTGCTGCTGTTTAAAAATGAAACCCATAACCACCCTACAGAAATTGAACCCTTTGGCGGCGCGGCTACCTGTGTAGGCGGTGCCATTCGTGACCCTCTGAGCGGTCGTTCCTATGTATATGCCGCAATGCGTGTGACAGGTGCAGGCAACCCTCTGACACCCGTTTCCGAAACACTGCGCGGCAAGCTGCCCCAGAGAAAGATTGTTACCACAGCGGCAGCAGGCTATAGCTCCTACGGCAACCAGATTGGTCTGGCAACAGGGCAGGTAGATGAACTCTATCACGAAGGCTATGTGGCAAAGAGAATGGAAATCGGCGCAGTAATTGCGGCAGCACCTGCGGAAAATGTACGCAGAGAACGCCCGATTGACAGCGATATCGTTATTCTGCTGGGCGGCAGAACAGGACGTGACGGCTGCGGCGGCGCAACCGGCTCCTCTAAATCCCATACACTGGAATCTCTGGAAAGCTGTGGCGCAGAGGTACAGAAGGGCAATGCCCCCGAAGAAAGAAAATTACAGAGACTGTTCCGCAACCCCGAAGCATCTAAGCTGATTAAGCGTTGTAACGACTTCGGCGCAGGCGGCGTTTCTGTTGCTATCGGCGAATTGGCGGATGGTCTGGAAATTGATTTGAATGCAGTTCCCAAGAAATACGATGGCTTAGATGGCACAGAGCTTGCGATTTCCGAATCTCAGGAAAGAATGGCTGTTGTTGTTGCGGCAGAGGATGTTGCGCGCTTCAAAGAGCTGGCTTATGCAGAAAACCTCGAAGCAACCGTTGTTGCGAAGGTAACAGAAAAGCCTTATCTGGTGATGCACTGGAATGGCAAGCAGATTGTAAATATCTCTCGTGCATTCTTGGATTCCAATGGTGCAGAAAAGCATATCGATATTACACCCGATGCACCCAAGCCTTTTGCAAAGGAAATTCCCGCAGATTTCAAGAAGGGATATCTGGCATTGGCGCAGGATTTGAACGTATGCTCTAAGAGAGGGCTTTCTGAACGCTTCGACTCCACCATTGGCGCAGGTACGGTTCTGATGCCCTTCGGCGGTAAGAATCAGAAAACACCCATTCAGGCTATGGTAAATAAGGTATCCGTTGAAAAGAAGGATACCACCACCTGCTCTCTGATGGCATGGGGCTATAACCCCTTCATTGCGGAAAACAGCCCTTACCACAGTGCATATCTGGCAGTTGTGGAATCCGTTGCAAAGCTGGTGGCAACAGGTGCAAAATTTGAGGAGGTTTATCTTTCCTTCCAGGAATATTTTGAAAAGCCTATGAAGGATGGCAAGCGTTGGGGCAAGCCTCTGGCGGCGCTGTTGGGCGCATTCATGGCGCAGAAGGGTCTGGAAATTGCTGCAATCGGCGGCAAGGACTCTATGAGCGGTACCTTTGAGCATATCGATGTACCTCCTACATTGGTTTCCTTCGCAGTAACAACAGACAGTATCAAAAATATCATTTCTCCCGAATTCAAGGGCGAAGGGCATAAGGTTGTTCTGCTGAAGCCCGAATATGATAAAGAAGGTCTGCCCACCACAGACAGCCTGAAAAAGCTCTTTGATGTGGTAACAGGTCTGATGAGAGAGGGCAAGGTTGCCGCAGCTTATACCCCGACCTATGGCGGCGTAGCGGAAGCAATTTTGAAAATGACAATGGGTAACGATATCGGCTTTACCTATGCGGACGGCGTAAGCATGGACGATATCTTTGGCTATACCTACGGTGCATTTGTTCTGGAGCTGACAGGCGATGCAGAGGTTGGTACACTGCTTGGTACCACAGGCGGCAAGGCAATCGTCTGCGGCGGCGAAAGCATTGCTCTGGAGGAAATCTTTGCAGCTTATGAAAATAAACTGGAAGAAATCTATCCTATGCACACAGCGGCAGAGGAAAAGAAGGAAATTCCCGCATTCACTGCAAAGGCAGAGGGTATTTCCTACCATGCAAAGGCGGCAGTTGCGAAGCCTCGTGTTCTGATTCCCGTATTCCCTGGCACAAACTGCGAATTTGATTCTGCAAAGGCAGTAGAACGCGCGGGTGCAGAAGCGAATATCTTCGTTATCAATAACCTTTCTGCGGCAGGCATTGCGGATTCCATTGACCGCTTTGCCAAGGAAGTGAAGCAGGCACAGACCATCTTCATTCCCGGCGGCTTCTCCGGCGGTGATGAACCCGATGGCTCCGGTAAATTTATTACAGCCTTCTTCCGCAATCCCGAAATCAAAGAGGCTGTCACAGCACACCTGAAAGAAAAGGACGGCTTGATGATTGGTATCTGCAATGGCTTCCAGGCATTGATTAAGCTGGGTCTGGTGCCTTATGGCGAAATCATTGATACCGATGAAACCTGCCCGACTCTTTCTTATAACACAATCAGCAGACACCAGTCCAAGATTGTACGCGTGAGAGTTGCAACAGAAAAATCTCCTTGGTTGACAAATGTGAAGGCAGGGGATATCTTCAGCGTACCTATCTCCCATGGCGAAGGGCGCATTCTGGCAGAGGATAAGCTGGTGCAGGAGCTGGCGGCAAAGGGTCAGATTTTGACACAGTATGTAGACGAAAACGGTCTGCCTACCAACGATATCCAGTTTAACCCCAATGGCTCTACCTATGCCATCGAGGGTCTGATTTCTCCCGATGGTCGTGTTCTGGGCAAGATGGGGCATGCAGAACGTATCGGTGATGGTCTGTATCAGAACGTGGCAGGCAATTACGATATGAAGCTGTTTAAATCCATGGTAGAATATTTCAAATAATCGCTTTTGAAAATAGAAGAAAAGATGAAAGTGCCGACTTTGTCGGCACTTTTGTCAGAAAGAGAGAGAAAAATGATTCGTTTTGAATGTGATTATGCGGAGGGGATGCATCCTCGTATTCTGGAACGTCTGGTGGAGACCAATATGGAACAGACGGCAGGCTATGGCGAGGATTCCCACTGCGAACGTGCGGCGGCGCTGATTAAGCAGGCGTGCGGCAGAGAGGATATTGATGTGCATTTTCTGGTTGGCGGCACGCAGACAAATCTGACTGTAATCGGGAGTATTCTGCGCCCCTATCAGGGTGTTTTCTGCGCGGATACGGGACATCTGAATGTGCATGAAACAGGTGCGATTGAAGCGACAGGGCATAAGGTTATTGTTTTGCCCACCACGGCGGACGGCAGACTGACTGCGGCGGAAATCCGAAAGGCGTATGAGGCGCATTGGAATGATGCAACCCACGAGCACATGGTACAGCCGGGCATGGTGTATATTTCTCAGTCCACAGAGGATGGCACCGCCTACACCAAAGCAGAGCTGGAGGAAATCAGTGCAATTTGTCGCAAATGTGAATTGCCGCTGTTTATTGATGGGGCAAGACTGGGTTATGCGCTGGCAGCGGAGGATTGCGACCATACCTTGCAGGATATTGCAAGGCTTGCGGATGTGTTCTATATTGGCGGCACAAAGGTCGGTGCAATGATGGGCGAAGCAGTTGTGATCGTAAATCCTGCATTGAAAAAGGATTTCCGTTATATCATTAAAAACCGCGGTGCAATGCTTGCAAAGGGCAGACTTTTGGGGATTCAGTTTGAAACACTCTTTGAGGATGGCTTATATTTCCAAGTGGCAAAGCACGCAGACAAAATGGCGATGCAGATTCGGAACGCGTTTGAGGAAAAGGGCATAAAAATGCTCTTTGATTCCAAGACAAATCAGCAGTTCCCGATTCTGCCAAACAAAATGATGGAGAAGCTGGCGGAGAAATACGCGTTCTCCTTCTGGTGTAAAGTGGGAGATGCCCATACCGCTGTGCGCTTCTGCACTAGCTGGGCAACAAAGGAGGAAAATGTAGCCGAGTTGCTTGAAGATATTAAAAAGCTTTGATTCTTTTGGGGACGCTGTCCCCAAGCCCCTGCAAGGGGCTTTCATGAGGGCTTTCATTCAAGCAGGGTTGCACCCTTGCCCTTCGGGTAACCGCCGCATCTGTTCGGCGGTGCGTACCTCAAACTCCCACCAAAGGGATAATCCCTTTGGAAACCTATACCTTTTGGATATTTATATAAAAACAAAAATCCCGATTGTACGATAAAAATACAGTCGGGATTCTTATTTTTATAATGATTTTTGGTAAAAGCGCATGCTTTTACCGTATCAGGTCAAGGGCATGATGCCCTTGCAGGGGTCTGGGGACAGCGTCCCCAGAGAAGAAAAAGGTCTTCTTTACCCTTCCAGATGCTCGGTGTCGTCCACATCCAATGCCTCAACCAGCTTTACCTCAGGATTCTTCTGCATGAAATTGTTCAGCGTGTACTGGTTCGCGAACAGCAGAATCGGACGCTCAAAATGGTCATAAACCAGAGTGCTTCTTGCTACCACATAATCCTTGACATCCTTGGGAGAACCGGGCGCAACCCAACGCGCCACCTGATATTCCAGGGGTTCCATGCGGATTTCGGAATTATATTCATTCAATAAGCGGTATTGGAATACCTCAAACTGCAGCTGCCCAACCGCACCCAGAATGACATCATTAAATTCGTTATGATATACCTGAATTGCACCCTCCTGTGCCAGCTGCTGTACACCCTTCTGGAACTGCTTCGCCTTCAGGGAGTTCACAGGGCGCACACGGCAGAACAGCTCGGGCGGGAAGGTCGGCAATGGCTCGAAAAAGAGCTTTTCCTTTCTGTCTGTCAGCGTATCCCCAATCTGGAAGTTGCCGCTGTCGTAAATACCGATGATATCGCCTGCAATGGCAGTTTCCACGGTTTCTCTGTCATTCGCCATCAGATGTGTGGATTGGCTCAGCTTCATCTGCTTGCCTGTACGGGAAAGGGTTACGCTCATCCCTCTGGTAAACGTACCGGAGCAGATGCGGAAGAATGCCAATCTGTCACGGTGCGCAGGGTTCATGTTCGCTTGAATTTTGAAAATGAAACCGCTGAAGAAATCATCATTGGGGTTGACCTCGCCTGTAGTAGTCTTTCTAGTACCGGGAGCGGGAGACCATTCCAGGAAATGATGCAGGAAGGGCGTTACACCAAAATCCGCCAGTGCAGAGCCGAAGAATACGGGAGACAGCTTGCCGTCCTTGATTGCCTGCAAATCAAAGGGATTGCCTGCACCGTCCAGAAGCTCCATCTCACTACGCAGGATATCCAGATTCGCATCAGAAATGATACCCTCCAGCGTATCACCGAATACACCGTTTGCACCAAGCGCAATCACGCCATCCTTTTGCTTATAAAGATAAACCTTGTTTTCCAGTCTGTCATAAATGCCTTCAAAGGTCAGACCGTTGCCGATAGGCCATGTGACAGCGGTGGAGGGTAGACCTAATGCATCCTCCAAGTCCGCCATACAGTCCAGTGGGTCCTTGGACTGACGGTCTAATTTGTTAATAAAGGTAAAAATAGGGATTTCACGCATGGAACAGACCTTGAACAGCTTTACAGTCTGTGCTTCGACACCCTTTGCCGCATCGATAACCATAACTGCGCTGTCTACAGAGGTCAGGATACGATAGGTGTCCTCACCAAAGTCATTATGCCCCGGAGTGTCCATGATGGAAACAACCTTATCATCATATTCAAACTGCATAACGGAGGAGGTAACGGAAATCCCTCTCTGTTTTTCAATTTCCATCCAGTCGGATTTTGCAAATTTGTTTTTCCCTCTTGCCTTTACCGTACCTGCTTCGCGGATTGCACCGCCGTGCAGCAGCAGCTTTTCCGTCAATGTTGTTTTACCGGCATCGGGATGGGAAATAATCCCAAAAATACGCCGCTTCTGAATTGCATCTGCATTACTCATATATTTCTTTCCTTTCTTTCGTGGAATAGGGTATTTTTTGTTATATTTGAATACACATTATTTCTATTTTACCCGAATTTCCACAAAAATGGAATACAAAGATAGGAAAAAAGTGCAGGAGAGAGAAAATTTTCATGTTTTTCGGGAAAATACATTGACGCGAGAATGTCTTTGGACTAAAATAAGAACGTTAGGAAATGTAACAAAAATAAAAAAATTTTGGAGGTAATGAAAATGAAATTTACAAGCACAGATAAAGCACCCGCAGCACTGGGTCCCTATTCTCAGGCAGTATCCGTAAACGGTCTGCTGTTCACATCCGGTCAGATTGCACTGGATCCCGCAACAGGTGAAATCGTTGGTTCCGATGTTCAGGCACAGGCTGAACAGGTTTGCAAAAACCTGGCTGCAGTTCTGGAAGCAAACGGTCTGACATTCACAGATGCTGTAAAAACAACATGCTTCCTGGCTGATATGGGCGACTTCGCAGCATTCAACGAAGTTTACGGCAAATACTTCACAGGCAAGCCTGCACGTTCCTGCGTAGCAGTTAAAACACTGCCTAAGAACGTACTGTGCGAAGTTGAAGTTATTGCAGAAATGAAATAATTTCAGTTAAAATTCCGATTTTAGCTGACAGAGAAGTCCTTGTCCCAGACAGGGACTTCTTTTTTGTATGAAAAAGAGAATTACAAGAAAAATTGACAGGGGAGAGTCTGGTAAAAAAATACTCCCTTTTGTATAATAGAGAGCAGAGTAAAAAATCGGAAAAGAGGTGAGGTCATGTTTGATATTCAGGAGGAATTGAAAAAGCTGCCCCAAAAGCCGGGAGTTTATCTGATGAAGGATGAAAACGGGCATATCATTTATGTGGGGAAGGCAGTGAATTTGAAAAACCGCGTGCGGCAGTATTTTCAAAGCAGCCGCAATCAGACGGCAAAAACACGTTCCATGGTGCCGAATATCCGCGAATTTGAATATATCGTAACGGATTCCGAAATGGAAGCGCTTCTCTTGGAATGTAACCTCATTAAAAAGCATCATCCCTATTATAATATTCTTCTGAAGGATGACAAAAGCTATCCTTATATCAAGGTGACGGTGCAGGAGATGTTTCCGCGCATCTTCATCACACGCCGAATGGAGAAGGATAAGGCAAAATATTATGGGCCGTTTACGGATGTGCTGGCGGCGAAGGAAACCGTCGAAACCCTGCATAAGCTGTTCCCAATCCGTAAATGCAAGAAGGTGTTTCCGAGGGATATCGGGAAGGAACGTCCTTGCCTGAATCACCATATCGGGCAGTGCATTGCGCCATGCAGCGGAAGGGTTTCCCCTGAGGAATATCAGGTCTATATCAAGGATGCTATGGATTTTCTGGAAGGAAAGCACCATACTATCATGAAGAAAATGGAGCAGGAAATGCTGACGGCATCGGAAAATATGGAATTTGAAAGGGCGGCGGCACTGCGGGATAAAATTGCCGCGATTAAAAGCGTTGCGGAAAAGCAGAAAATTTCCAACACCGGTCTGGGGGATGCGGATGTCATCAGCTTCGTGCGTGCGTATGAGGAATGTCTGGTGCAGGTGTTTTTTATCCGTGGCGGCAAAATGACAGGACGGGAGAATTTCACCCTGACCGCCTTTGCAGAGCAGAGCCGCGCGGAGATTCTGACGGCATTTGTTAAGCAGTTTTACAGCGGCACCGCCTATATCCCGAAGGAAATCATTTTGCAGGAAGGGCTTGTGGCAGAGGAAAGCGACCTGATTGCGGAATATCTTTCCGAAAAACGGGGCAGCCGCGTTACGCTGACGGTTCCTGTCAAGGGAGAAAAGCATAAGCTGACGGAGCTGGCGCATAAGAATGCGATGCTCATTTTCGAGCAGTTTGGCGAAAAGCTGAAACGAGAGGAGCAGCGCACGAAGGGCGCAATGGAAGAGCTGCGGCAGGCACTTTCTCTGCCGGACGAGCTGAAGCGTGTAGAGGCGTATGACATTTCCAATACGCAGGGCTTTGAATCGGTCGGCTCGATGGTTGTGTTCGAGGATGGGCGCGCCAAAAACAGCGACTACCGCAAGTTTAAGATTAAAACCGTTGTCGGGGCAAATGATTATGCCTCTATGAAGGAGGTCATCACGCGCCGCCTGAGCCATGCTATCAAGGAAAACACAGAGGGCAAAACCTCCAGCTTTACCCGCCTGCCCGATTTAATCCTGATGGATGGCGGCAAAACACAGGTACACGCCGCAGAGGAGGTGCTGCTTGCCTTCGGGATGGATATCCCTGTCTGTGGTATGGTAAAGGATGACAGGCACCGCACCAGAGGACTGCTGTTTCATGAGCAGGAAATCAGAATTCCCCTGACCTCGGAGGGCTTTAAGCTGGTGACGCGCATACAGGATGAGGTGCATCGCTTTGCCATCACCTACCACAGAAAGCTGCGCGATGAAAGAAATCTTCATTCCGTTCTGGATGATATCAAGGGCATCGGTGAGGTACGCCGCAAGGCTTTACTGCGCCATTTCGGCTCAATCGAAAGGATTGCCGCAGCAGAGGTGGCAGATCTTTTAGAGGTGGATGGCATGACGATTCCTGCGGCGGAGCAGGTCTATCTTTTTTTCCATCGGGAGGAATTGCAAAACGGATGATTTTCGGGTAAGATATATATTTAGGAGATTATTTGATTTTATAGAAAAACGAAAGACGAGGTGAGCCGCAAATGTATTCTGCGGAGTTAAAAAAAATCGTAGAGGTATTTGAACTGGAAAGCGTTTTGCCGGAATTGAGTCTGGAGGGGCGTTCTGTTCTGCGTAAGGAAATTAACCGCCCTGCATTACAGCTGGCAGGCTTTTATGAACGCTTTGACAGCGACCGCTTGCAGGTGATTGGGCGTGTGGAATACAGCTATCTGCTGAGTCTGAACGATGAGGACAGAAAAAATGCCATCCGCCATTTATTTCAGTATCATATTCCCTGTCTGGTGGTTTGCAAGAATCTTGAGATTTTCCCCGAAATGGTGGAATACGGCAGAGAATACAGCATACCTATTTTTCGCACCGCGCAGAATACAACCGACTTTACGGCGGAGTTGATTTTCTGGCTGAGAGAGGAACTGGCAGACCGTGTGATGATGCACGGCGTTCTTGTGGATATTTACGGCGAGGGCGTGCTGATTACAGGTGCAAGCGGCATCGGGAAAAGCGAAACGGCACTGGAGCTGATTAAAAGAGGACACCGCCTGATTGCGGATGATGCAGTGGAAATCAAACGGATTGCCGACAGAAGGCTGATTGGCTCCTGTCCGGAGATTATCCGCTATCTGATTGAACTGCGCGGCATCGGGATTCTGAATGTAAAGGAGCTGTTCGGTGTCGGCTCTGTAAAGGAGCAGAAAACGGTTGACCTTGTCATTAAGCTTGAGGTCTGGGATGGGAAGGCGGATTCCTATGACAGGTTGGGGCTGAATGAGGAATATATGGATATTCTGGGAAATAAGGTGCAGCTGAATACGATTCCTGTGCGCCCGGGCAGAAACGTGGCAATGATTTGCGAATCGGCGGCAATGACAAACCGTCAAAAAAAGATGGGGAAAAATACCGCACAGGATTTTGCAAATCGAATCGGAAAATAAGAAGGTGAAACGATGGAAAGATTGAAACAGGAGCTTCTTGCCTGTCTGGGAGAGGAAGGGCTGAAGCTACATGAAATGATGAAGGAGCATACGACATTTCGTGTGGGCGGCGCGGCGGATTATTTTATTCAGCCGAAAAGCGCAGAGGAACTGCGTGCTGCCTTTGAAATTTTGCATAGATATGAAATGCCCGTTCTGGTGATTGGCAACGGCAGCAATCTTCTGGTAAGGGATAAAGGCATCCGCGGCGCGGTGATTCAGATTTATAACCGCATGGCGGAGATTACGATAGAAGGGAATACAATTCATACCAAGGGCGGCGCACTGCTGAGTGCTGTTGCGGCAAGGGCTGCGGATAAGGGTCTGACCGGTCTGGAATTTGCAAGCGGGATTCCCGGCAGCATCGGCGGCGCAGTTGTGATGAATGCAGGCGCGTATGGCGGCGAAATGAAGGATGTGCTGGCAAGTGTGGATGTGCTGACGCAGGATTTAGAAATCAAGACCATTCCTGCGGCGGAGCTGAATTTAGGCTACCGCTGCAGCAGTATTCCTGAAAAGGGCTATATCGTTCTGGGGGCAACGCTGCAATTAAAAAAAGGCAACATCGCAGAAATCCGTGGACGCATGGCAGAATTGGCAGAGCAGAGAAGGGCAAAGCAGCCCTTACAGTACCCCAGTGCAGGCAGCACCTTCAAGCGTCCTGAGGGGTATTTTGCAGGGAAGCTGGTGCAGGATGCAGGGCTAAAGGGTAAAACCATCGGTGGCGCACAGGTATCCGAAAAGCACTCCGGCTTTCTGATTAACATCGGCGGCGCAACGGCACAGGATATTCTGGATTTGATTGCGTTCTGCCAGAAGGAAGTCAAGGATAAATTCGGTGTGACACTGGAAACGGAAGTGAAAATCGTCGGAGAAGAATAAGGAGAGATGGGAAAGGTCGGTGAAGGAGTATGCGGTTTGTAATTGTAACGGGGATGTCCGGCGCAGGGAAAACCTCTGTGCTGAAATTTCTGGAGGACATCAATTTTTTCTGTGTAGATAATATTCCCCCTGCATTGCTGCCGAAGTTTGCGGAGCTTTGCTATGAGCAGGAGGGTGAAATCGAGCGCGTTGCCATGGGGATTGATATTCGTGGCGGGAAGCTGTTTAATGACCTGTTTGAGGTACTGTCTGATTTGCAGCATAAGGGATATGAATATGAGATTTTATTCTTAGATGCTTCGGATGATGTGCTGATTAAACGCTATAAGGAAACAAGAAGAAGTCATCCTCTTTCCAAAAACGGCTCCATTCAGGAGGGAATTCAGAAGGAGCGCGAAATACTGAAGGATGTCAAGCGTAAGGCAACCTATATCATCGACACGAGCCAGATTTTGACCCGACAGCTCAAGGAGCAGATTAACCGTATTTTTGTAGAAAATCAATCTTACGAAAATCTGATGATTACGGTGCAATCCTTTGGCTTTAAATACGGAATTCCTGCGGACAGTGATTTAGTATTCGATGTACGTTTTCTGCCAAATCCCTTTTATATTCAGGAGTTGAAGGAAATGACGGGTAACGACGAACTGAAAAAGCTGGTGGATATGCTGGAATTTCTGATTCCGCACTATATTAAAGAGGGCAAGAATAGTCTTGTCATCAGCATCGGCTGCACGGGCGGCAAGCACCGCTCTGTTACCCTTACGAATGCCCTTTACAATGCCCTTGGAAAGGATGGACACACCCTCCTTCTCAAGCATAATGACATTGAAAAGGACAGCAGACACAAGAAATAAGCAAAAAACAGAAAGGAGGGGCAAATTTGTCATTTTCGTCTAAGGTTAAGGGTGAGTTGTCCCTTCATTTTGGAAATGGAAGACATTGTGAAATTGCGGAAATTGCAGCGTATGTTAATATCTATGGACAGATAGCCGTGTTTGGCGGAAATTTTTGTTTAAAAATCCAAACAGAGAATGATTACGCTGTGAAAAAATGCTTTACATTATTGAGAAATACTTTTAATATGATAGCGGATGTATCTGTAAGAATCAGCGGGCAGAAGCGGCAGACTAAGGTGTATACCCTGCTTGTACGCGATGCAGTAGCCATCTTACAGGCAACCGGTATTTTAACAATAGAAAAAGAACAGAAGAAACTGAAAAAGCGGATTTATCCGCCTGTGGTCAGCAGCATCTGCTGTCGGCGGGCATATATTCGCGGCGCATTCATTTCTGTCGGCTCTGTAAATGATCCGGAAAAGAACTACCATCTGGAATTCGTTCTGGCGGATTTGTCTGCGGCGGAGCAGCTGCGGGATTTAATCAATGCCTTCGGATTGGATGCCAAGGTGGTAGAGAGAAAAGAGCATTATATCGTCTATCTGAAAGAAGGTGAACAGATTGTCGATTTGTTGAATATCATGGAGGCACCACTGGCGCTGATGGATTTGGAGAATGTCCGCATCGTCAAGGAAATGCGCAATGATATCAACAGAAAAGTCAACTGTGAAACGGCAAACCTGAATAAGGTGGTCGGAGCGGCTGTAAAGCAATTAGAGGATATCAATTATATTGAGGAAACCATCGGGCTTGCGCGTCTGCCGGAGCAGTTGGCAGAGGTGGCGAGGGTGCGATTGGAATATCCGGACAGAAGCTTGAAAGAGCTGGGTTCTTTCCTCATGACACCTGTCGGAAAGTCCGGTGTCAACCATAGACTGCGTAAAATCAGCAGCATTGCTGAGGCATTAAGAGAAGGGAAGGGTGGAATAGAATGACACAGAAATCAATTACCATCAAGGCATCCTTGGATGCAAGACAGGCTGCGTATTTCGTGCAGACGGCCGGGAAATTTGAATCTGAAATTCATGTTAGTGTGGATGAAAAAAGAATTAACGCAAAGAGCATTATGGGCACTATCGCGCTGAATATGCAGGAAGGGCAGACTGCCCTGATTACTGCGGACGGCAAGGACGAAGCAGCGGCAGTGGAAGAGCTGGCGGCAGTATTGGCATAATTTTTTTATACAGAGCAGCAATCATTACATACAAAAAACCCTGTCGGAGAATCAACGGCAGGGTTGATTTCTTTCTGCACCTGTGTTATACTGTCAAAGTAACTGAACAAACGAGATGTACCTGCTACGGATACCACCGAAAAGGACCACGAGAGGACCATGGGTATCCCACCATCTCGGTAAATAAAAAACAGGAGGTCTTTTTTTAATGAACAAAAACATTGTAAACACAAAATTTCTGGTTTCCACAGCGCTCATTGCGGCAATTTATGTTGTGATGACATTGGCGATTGCACCACTTAGCTTCGGAATGATTCAGATTCGTATTTCCGAGGTGCTGATGCTGATGGCATTTATCGACAAAAAGTATGCGCCCGGTCTGGTGCTTGGCTGTTTCATCGCGAACTGCTTCAGCCCCTTCGGTATGATGGACGTTGTATTCGGTACAGCCTGCACAGCGGCTTCTCTTGTGGGGATTACGAAATGCAGCAAAACACTGTTCGGCGCAAGCCTTTGGCCTGTGCTTTGCAATGCATTCATCGGCATTGAGCTGTATCTGTTCGGCAGTCCGCTTCTGCTGAGCATGGCAACGGTTGCGTTTGGGGAATTCCTTTCCGTTTCCGTTTTGGGTTATGTTCTGTTCCGTCAGGTTTTGAAAAACAGCACCTTGGTGGAACGCCTGAAAATTGCATAAAATCAAAAAACAGGGACTTTTCCTGCTTTTAGGGCAGGGAGAGTCCTTATTTTTCTGCTTTTATTTTTTTGAAAAAAAGCTCTTGACAAATAAAATCGGGGTGCTATAATCTAACTAACCAAAGAGAGAAACCGATGATTAAGAGGAGTAGCCTTTCAAATCAGCTTTCAGAGAGTTGCGGATGGTGGAATCGCAACAGCGAGAGGATGGGTGAATGGACTTATGAGGGCGGTCGAAAGCGAAAGCAAGTAGTAACCGACGGGAAACGCACCCGTTACCAGAGCGTAACTGTATGGCTGTACAGTGGAAAGAGCGGATGATTTTTTCATCAATTTGGGTGGTACCGCAGGAATATACAAGTCTTGTCCCATAGTAGATTACTATGTGATAAGGCTTTTTTTATTCGGCAAAATCGAGTACCTCGTTCGAGAAAACAGCTAAGACGAGATGAGACGAGACAGAAGGAAACAAAAAACAGTATGAGAAAAGGAGCGATTGGTATGAAAAAGTTTATGGCAATGACAATGGCAATGGTGATGGCAGCAATGGCACTGACAGGCTGCGGCAGCAGCAATGCGGCAGATGATAAGGCAAGTGGAGATATTCCTGTTATCGGCATCAATCAGTATGGACAGCACGCATCTTTGGATAACTGTCGAGAGGGCTTTTTGCAGGGTCTGGAGGAAGCAGGTTTGAAGGAAGGCGTGGATTACAAGATTGAATATCAGAATGCAGGCTTTGATGACAACGCCGCAACACAGATTGCACAGAACTTCTCTGCAAAGAATGTTGCGCTGATGTGTGCGATTGCAACACCATCCGCAACTGCTTGCTATGCGGCGGCAGAGGATAAGGATATCCCTGTTATCTTCACAGCAATTACCGACCCTGAGGAAGCAAAGCTGACCGGTGGCAACATCACAGGCACCAGCGACAAGCTTCCCATCGAAGGACAGCTTGAGCTGATTCGTAAGGTACAGCCCGATGCAAAAACAATCGGGATTCTTTACACAACAAGCGAACCCAATTCCGTTTCCGCAGTAAAGGAATATCAGGAAAAGGCAGGAGAATACGGCTTCAAGATTGAAGCACTGGGCGTTATGACACAGGCAGAGGTGAATCAGGCAACAGATACGCTGATTTCGAAGGGTGTAGACTGCTTCACAAACCTGACAGACAATAACGTAGTCGGCGTTCTGCCTTCCATTCTGGAAAAAACAAACGAAGCAGGCATCCCTGTTTACGGCAGTGAAATCGAGCAGGTAAAGCTGGGCTGCGTAGCCTCCGCAGGGATTGAATACGTTGCACTGGGCAGACAGACAGGCATGATGGCAGCAAAGATTCTCAAGGGTGAAGCAAAAGCATCCGATATGCCCTACGAAACCATTTCCGAATTTGAAATTTATGTAAATCCCGATGCAATGGCTGCACTGAAGCTGAGCGCAGATGTGGAAAATGCGATTGATGTAACTGCGGAATAAGCGTCCGCATAGAAAGAGGTTCCTTTATGTTTGATTTGATTATCAGTACGCTGACACAGGGCTTTATTTACGCCCTGTTGTCCTACGGCATTTATATTACATATAAAATACTGGATTTTCCCGATTTGACGGTAGATGGCAGCTTTCCCCTTGGGGCGGCGATTACGGCAGTCCTTCTGGTAAAGGGGATGAACCCCTTTCTGGTGCTTGTAGCGGCGCTTCTGGTGGGCGCGGCAGCCGGACTGGTAACAGGTGTCATTCATGTGAAATTCGGTGTCAGAGACCTTCTGGCAGGCATCATCACTATGACGGCGTTGTTCTCCATCAATTTGCAGATTGCAGGCTCCAATCTGGCGGTGGAACGTGCCATCGGCACGATTTATACCTCCGGTCCGATTATGGCTGTGATGGGCAATTCTACCCTGATGATGCGTAAATTTGTTGTATCCCTGCTGGTAGCTGTGATTTTCAAATTCATTCTGGATTGGTATCTTAAGACAAAAAGCGGCATGCTCCTGCGTGCAGTTGGTGATAACAGCACACTGGTAACCACCCTTGCAAAGGATAAGGGCATTGTAAAGATTATCGGGCTGACGGTTGCAAATGCACTCGTTGCCTTCTCCGGCGCGCTGGTCTGCATGGAGCAGAGAGCCTTCTCCAGTACCATGGGGACAGGGCAGATGGTTTTTGGTCTGGCGGCGGTTATCATCGGCACAACCCTGTTCCGTAAGGTTAGCTTTGCGAAGGGCACTACGGCGGTTCTGGTCGGCAGTGTGTTCTATAAGGCTTGTATTCAGGTGGCAATCAGCTTTGGTCTGCCCGCAAATCTGATGAAGCTGGCAACGGCAGTGCTGTTCCTGATTATTTTGATTCTTGGTAATAAACAGAAGGGTGGTGCGGAGCATGCTTGAGCTAAAGCATATCAAAAAAATCTATAATCCCGGTACCATCTCCGAAACACTGCTGTTTGAGGATTTTAATTTGACTGTGCCCGATGGCGAATTTGTTTCGATTGTCGGCAGTAATGGGTCGGGTAAAACCTCCATGCTGAATATCATCTGCGGCAGCATCCCCATTCAGAAGGGAGAGGTGCTGATTGGCGGCAAGGATATTGCAAAAATGAAGGATTTTCAGAGATATCGCACCATTGGGCGTGTTTATCAGGACCCTTCGGCAGGCACTTGTCCAAATCTGACAATGCTTGAGAATATGTCTCTGGCGGATAATAAGGGCAAGCCCTTCGGTCTGGGCAGGGGTGTGAATAAGGCAAGAGAAAATTTCTATAAGGAACAGCTTTCCATTCTGGGGCTGGGTCTGGAAAATAAAATGAATGTCAAGCTGGGGGCGCTTTCCGGCGGACAAAGACAGGCGGCAACGCTGATTATGGCAACGCTGACTCCGATTGAATTTCTGATTCTGGATGAACACACCGCTGCACTTGACCCCAAAACGGCGGATATCATCATGGAATTGACGAATAAGGTGGTGCAGGAAAAGCACCTGACGGCAATGATGGTAACGCATAACCTGCGCTATGCGGTGGAATATGGCAGTCGTCTGATTATGATGGATAAGGGTCATATCGTGCTGGATAAGGCAGGAGAAGAAAAGGTCAATACAAAGGTGGATGATATTCTGGATATCTTCACGAAAATCAGTATTGAATGTGGAAACTGATTGGGAGCTGCATATACAATCCTCGGATAATTTCGTCCGAGGATTTTTTCTGTGCTTTTCACAGAAATCCGTTTATGGTATACTCAGAGAAAATGCAAAAGATAGAAGGTTGATGGGAATTAAGATGAAGCATTTAATTGACAAATTGGAGAGAGAAAAAGCCCTCACCAAGACGGAGTGGATTACCCTGCTGAATGGCAGAACGCCCGATTTAGCGGAATATCTTTTTGCAAAGGCGAGAGACATTCGCCATCAGCATTACGGCAGGGATATCTATATTCGAGGGCTGATTGAATTTACGAATTATTGCAGAAATAACTGCTATTACTGCGGTATCCGCAGAGGGAACGAAGGACTGAAACGCTATCGGCTGACGGAGGAGGAAATCCTTTCTTGCTGTGAACAGGGGTATGCCCTCGGCTTTCGTACCTTCGTTTTGCAGGGCGGCGAGGATCTGTATTTTACGCAGGAAAAAATGACGCATATTATCTGTTCTATGCGTGAGAAATACCCCGATTGTGCGATTACGCTTTCCATCGGGGAGAGGGAAAGGGAAGAATATGAAGCGTATTTTGCGGCAGGGGCGAACCGCTTTTTGCTGCGGCACGAAACGGCAAACGAAGCACATTATCGTACGCTGCATCCCGCGGAGCTGGATTTAAACCACCGCAAGGCTTGTCTCCGGAACCTGAAGAAAATCGGTTATCAGGTAGGAAGCGGCATTATGGTTGGCTCGCCTGGGCAGACGGCAGAGCATCTGGCGGAGGATCTGCTGTTTCTGAAGGAGCTGAATCCCCACATGATTGGCATTGGACCCTTCATTCCCCAGAAGGATACGCCCTTTCGGGAGGAAAAGGCAGGTACATTGGAACTGACACTTTTCCTTCTGGGACTTCTGCGGCTGATGCTGCCAAAGGTGCTTCTGCCCTCTACAACGGCACTCAGCACCATTCATCCGGATGGGCGGAAAATGGGGATTCTGGCAGGGGCAAATGTTGTCATGCCGAACCTTTCCCCGCAGGAAAACAGAAAGCTTTACAGTCTGTATGATAACAAACGATCCATGGGGGATGAAGCGGCGGAGGGGCTTGCCCTTTTAAAGGCAGAGACGGAATCCATTGGCTATCGGGTGGTCAGCGCCCGCGGAGATTCTCTGGTAGAATAGGAGGAAAAAATGGGACTGAACAATACACCGTTGTCGGAACGGATACATATCGGGATTTTCGGCAGAAGAAATGCAGGAAAATCCAGTGTCATCAATGCTATGACAGGACAGAATTTAGCAATCGTTTCTGATGTGGCAGGCACAACAACAGACCCTGTGCAGAAGGCAATGGAGCTGCTGCCGCTTGGGCCTGTTGTTATGATTGATACCCCCGGTCTGGATGATGTGGGGGAACTTGGAAAAATGCGCGTAGAAAAGGCATATCAGGTTTTGCAAAAAACCGATATTGCCGTTATCGTGATAGATGCGTCTGTCGGGGAAACGGCGGAGGATACGGCAATTCTTGCAGAAATTCAAAAGAGAAGCATTCCGTATATCATCGTAAAAAACAAAGCGGATTTGACGCAGAAGCAGGATGGAGAAAATGAAATTTTCGTCAGCGCAAAAACGGGCGAAAATATTTCCGTCCTGAAGGAACGCATTGCTGCGTTAGCACCAAAGGGGGAGAAGGAACGCAGAATTATCGGGGATTTACTGGAACCAAATGATTTTGTGGTTTTAGTTGTGCCGATTGATTCCGCTGCGCCGAAGGGCAGGCTGATTTTGCCGCAGCAGCAGACGATTCGGGATATTCTGGAGGCGGGCGCGGTTTCGATTGTCGCAAGAGATTTTGAGCTTGCGGAAACGCTGGCAGCCCTTGGAAAACGTCCGAAGCTGGTCATCACGGACAGCCAGATTTTCGGGAAGGTTTCTAAAATCGTACCGGAGGATATCCCTCTGACCTCGTTTTCGATTCTGATGGCGCGGTATAAGGGCAATCTGGAGCAAAATGTCAAAGGGGCGAGAGCCTTGGAGCAGTTGAAGAATGGAGATACGGTACTGATTTCCGAGGGCTGTACCCATCACCGTCAGTGTGAGGATATCGGAACGGTCAAGCTGCCCCGTTGGATTCGGGAATATACGGGGAAGGAATTGCAGTTTCAATTTACAAGCGGCGGCACATTCCCTGCGGATTTATCTCCCTATGCGCTGATTGTGCATTGCGGCGGCTGCATGCTGAATGAAAAGGAAATGCAGCACCGACTTTCCATAGCGAAGGAGCAGGGCGCGAAAATGACGAATTACGGCATCTGTATCTCCTATATTCATGGGATTCTGGAAAGAAGCCTTGCGCCTTTGGGATTATAAAAAACAGAAAAAGAAAGCAGACACCATAGAATTTATTTCTACGAATGTCTGCTTTTTGTTTATCTTCTGTAATTTCTTCTTCTGCGGGGTCTTTGTCTGCGCAGCTGCTTTCTGCGCTGATAGCTTCTGTAGCCGATGAATCGGGTGATGCAGAAAATAAGAAGGAGAACGATTACCGCAATCCCCACACCGATGGCGACCCTTTTCACCATGCCGGAAAGAGAGGATTTATCCAGCTCTGCCTTCTGTGTATCTGTCAGCGCGTCTACAGCATTCTGTGCAATCAAATCAACGGTCTGCGTTTTGCCATTATAGGAAAGCTGCAATGTGCCGAGGGTCTGCCCTTTTTTGACTGCGCCCTCTACACCTTCGGGAATATCCGTCTTTACGGTAACGGCAGAGGCATCCGTTCCCTTCGGCAGGGTGTAATACACATCCTCGCTTGGTGCAATCGTCACCTTGCCTAAGGCAACGGCTTTTTTGTTATAGGTTTCGGTTACAGGTACGGTTGAGGTATAGTCGCTGACCGCGGCAATCTTCACGGATGCGTAATTTGCAAAGCCGTAATCGAACAAAGCAGCGGTATCGGTATAATGCTCCGCACCATTGCACTTCATCACAACGGCAATCAGCGTCAGCCCGTCCCGTTCGGCGTATGTCACAAGTGTATTGCCTGCCTCAACGGTATAGCCTGTTTTGCCGCCGATGGCATCCTTATAATAATAGATGGAATTGGGGTTCAGCATCTGGTGCTGTCCATGCAGATAGCGGGTTTCTGTCTGTAGATTGGTCGGGGGAATTTCGTAATCGGTTTCGCTCATCATGGAACGATATTCCTCGTGCTTGAGCAGCTCCCTTGCAATCAGCGCCATGTCATGTGCGGTGGTGTAATGGTTTTCATCAAACAGTCCATTAGCGTTGACAAAATTTGTATTTGTACAGCCGAGCTCCTTCGCCCGCTCCGTCATGTGCTTGGCAAATGCCTCCACAGAGCCATCCACATATTCCGCTACGCCGTTGGAGGCTTCGTTTGCGGAACGCAGAATAATTGCACGCAGCACCTGCTCCAAGGTTAATGTTTCGCCTTCGAGGATGGCAATATGCGCACTGCCGGGCTCAATGTTGTAAACGGCATCGTGGGAAAATGTGATTTCATCCGTCAGCTTGCCGTTTTCCAGCGTTGTAGCTGTCGCACCGCTGACCGTTACTTTATTCGTTGTTATACCGCTGCTGCTGATCTTGGTGTTGGTTTCGATAGTAGTCGTTGCCGTAC
>ENA-UESD01000782-UESD01000782.1-human-gut-metagenome-genome-assembly--contig:-NODE-782-length-27677-cov-9.187319_pt1 | contig 27677 bp, 20 predicted proteins | sample MGYA00242985_ERZ507986 | MGnify/ENA primary metagenome ERZ507986 (study PRJEB26167, sample SAMN06115408) | human gut metagenome | host: Homo sapiens | place: China:Guangxi | collected 2016-04-06... | reverse complement strand
GATGACTACCATTTGTATGTCGGAAATTGCTGCTATCATATATGCGAGTTTGCTGAAAAAATGGAGCTTAGTGGAAGTAAAGTTGAACCTGTCAATCAATCCGAACCGTCAAAAAACAAGACCAGAAACAGAGAAAAACAGCGATAAGGAGGTGCAAGAGTAATGGCACGAAAATATGACCTTATTTCTGAGCTTTACAACCGCACCTGCAAAACGGTTGTGTCAAATCCTCAGAACTGGCAGGCATTCTTGGCTTCGGCTTGCCGAAATTATAAGTTACGTTATGACGAACAGCTACTTGTATATGCACAGCGACCTGATGCAACAGCGGTTCTTGAGATAGAGCAGTGGAACAAAATTTTTGGCAGATGGGTCAACCGAGGTGCAAGAGGTATTGCTGTTTTTGCTGATGAAAACCGTTCACGGCAAAGACTGACACATTACTTTGATATTTCAGATACTCACGAAAGCAGATATTCAAGAACAGTCCCGATTTGGGATATGCGTCAGGAATACGAAGCTGATGTGATTGAAACATTGGAAAGCACTTTCGGAGAGATTGAGAATAAGAGCAGTCTTGCCGAAGCAATTATGGGAGCAGCAAGAAATGCGGCAGAGGATAATATCCCTGATTATCTGCAAGACCTTTACTATGCAACCGAGGGCAGTTCCTTTGAGGAAGTGGAAGAGGATATTGTGGCTTTCATTTATAAAAATGTCGTGACAAACAGTGTGGCATATATGATGATGTCAAGGCTCGGCGTTGATACGGACGGTTATTTTGAACTTGATGATTTCAGAGATGTTACCAACTTCAATACGCAGGAAACACTCAATGCACTTGGATTTGCTACCAGTGATATTGCAGAAATGGGATTGACGGAAATATCTAAAACAATTACTGCACTCAACCGTCAAAATCGCATAATTGTCGGTCAGGACAGAAATGAATACAATAAGGTTGAAAATAACGACGAAAGGAGTTTGGACAATGAACGAACTGACCTACACGATGGTGGGCGATTACAGCCTTCCGAACCTGAAACTTCCACAGCAGCCGGAAGTGACGTTGGGCAGATACGCTCAGATGAGGAGAGAGTTTCTGAAGGAACATCACAGAGTCCTTTACTACAATCTCCTGACGAGGGGCGAACTGACACAGCACTTGGCGGAAGTGGAACAGAGAGCCAGCAAGATGGAGGAAACAATCCTGAGTCAGATGGCACAGAAAGAGGGAGTGACCGAACAGATGAAAGCGGAGGATATGATGAAATGGGTTCGTCTGATGAACTCTCTTCGCAGTTCGGCACAGGAAATCGTGAAAGCGGAAGTGATATTCGCTTAGAATATATAAAACCGTTGCCGGATATAGGCGGGCAATTATCCTTTATACAAGAACGAGCAGAGGAACAAACAGCCTCTGCTTTTTCTATTCCAAAAGAAATTATAGATAATTATCTTGCGAGTGGAAGCGGCTTTGCAAATGGAAAGTACCGTATTTATGAGCAACTTCAAAAGAGTTTATCGCTTAAAGAAAATGCCGATTTTCTAAAGAAAGAGTATGGCACTGGAGGAGGGACATACGCAGGTGGTGTTTCGGACTATAATTATGATTGCGATGCAAAAGGTGTCCGTATCCGAAAAGGTTATGAGGAAAATGCACCAGAGATTCGTATGAATTGGACGGAGGTTGCAAAGGAGGTTGGTCGCCTTATCAGCGATGACAGATACCTGAATAAAAAAGAATGGTGGAACTATCCTGAATGGCTCGCTGAGCAGGAAGTGAAGCGTGCAAGAGCAGCAGAACAGGTTAAAAATCGTGAAGTGATGTCCACCGTACCAGCTGAAAAAGAGCCTGAAGAACAGGAAATGCTGCAAGATGTGGGGTATGAATATCATCTTGGCGATAAGGTGTATATCGGTGCTTCTGAGTATGAAATTTTATCTATTGATGACGAGAGAGTAATGCTCTATGACTATGATATGCCGTTGTTTAATAAGGAATTTTCACACATAGAGTTTGATGAAAAAGTGCGTGAAAATCCAATGAATGAGCATTTGATTGTAAAAGAAGTACCAACCGAAGCAAGAAATGTAACTGTCGATTATAACGATGCTTTTTTTATCAATCAGGATAATGCAACTGTTACTTGGATTTATTATAATCCGGACAGTGCAGCCGGAGGACAGTATGTCACAAATATACTGAATTTTGATGAAATCACAGAGATAGCAAAAGACAGTCAGACATCTAATGAGTTTTTTGATAGGCTTGGAAGCATCGCCAATCAGACACTTGCCGATGTCGGAACTGAATGGTTTTCGGAAGCAGAAATCCGTTTTTTAGAAAAGCCGGATTTTACAGATTGCACGCAGGATACAATGCAGAGCCTTATTTCGGAAGCAGAAAAATCTTCAGTCACAGAAGTTCAGACCAATATGGGCAGTATGCCGATTGAAGATTATCGAGAGATAGTAGCTTCGCAGTCAGGTTTTGACAGCTATGATGAGATGTATCATCAGGGGTATCGCATAGGAAACGGTTATGATAAAGAGCCTGAGCCGGTAGTTCCCGCTTGGGAGCAGAAGAAAAAAGTCAAAGGCTTTGACTTGCACCCTGATGTGCCTATGGCAGACCGTCACACCTTTAATCTTAGAGAAAATGAGGTTGAAACGGTTGGTAAAAAGGAACGCTTCCGCAGAAATATTATGGCGATACAGCTTCTAAAAAAATGTCAGGAAGAAAACAGATTTGCCACTCCTGAAGAACAGATTATCTTATCAAAGTACGTTGGTTGGGGTGGGCTTTCAGAAGCCTTTGATGAAAATAATTCAGCGTGGGCAACGGAGTATCTAGAACTTTCTTCGGTGTTAACACCGGAGGAATATGCTTCGGCAAGAGAAAGCACGTTGACTGCGTTCTACACGCCGCCCGAAGTTATCACAGCCATTTATAAGGCAATGGAGCAGATGGGCTTTAAGGAAGGCAACTTGTTAGAGCCGTCCTGCGGTATCGGTAATTTCATCGGTATGCTGCCGGACACAATGCAGGACAGTAAGATTTACGGTGTGGAACTTGATACGATTTCCGCAGGGATTGCACAGCAGCTTTATCAGAAAACAACCATTGCGGCACAAGGATTTGAAGAAACCAATCTGCCGGACAGCTTCTTTGATGGAGTGGTTGGCAATGTGCCTTTTGGAGATTTTAAGGTGTCGGATAAAAGGTACGACAAGCATAAGTTCCTGATACACGATTACTTTTTTGCCAAGTCCCTTGATAAGTTAAGACCCGGCGGTGTGATGGCACTTGTAACGAGCAAAGGCACAATGGATAAGGAAACTTTAGCAGTACGAAAGTATATTGCACAGAGGGCAGAGCTTCTTGGAGCAATTCGATTGCCGAATAATACCTTTAAGGGTAATGCAGGAACGGAAGTCGTTTCGGATATTCTTATCCTGCAAAAGCGTGACAGACTGATAGATATTGAGCCGGATTGGGTTCATCTTGATACCGATGAGAACGGAATTAAGATGAACTCTTATTTTGTGCAGCACCCCGAAATGATACTTGGAGAAATGAAGATGGTATCGGGGCGTTTCGGTATGGAAGCAACTTGTGTGCCGTATGAAAATGCAGACCTTGCAGCACAGCTTGATGAAGCAGTAGCAAACATTCACGGAGAAATCACGGAATATGAAGCCGAGGAAGAACTGGAGGAGGAAGATAATTCTATTCCGGCAGACCCGGCAGTGAGAAACTTTTCATATACGGTGGTAGACGATAAAATCTATTATCGTGAAAATTCCCGTATGACTCCGGTGGAAGTGTCGGCAACCGCAGAGAACCGAATTAAGGGTATGATTGCTATTAGAAATTCCGTCAGAACGCTGATTGAATTGCAGACAGAAGATTACCCTGACAGCGAAATCAAAGCGGAGCAGGAGCGATTAAACAGACTTTATGATACCTTTTCAGGTAAGTACGGACTCATTAACAGCCGTGCAAATACTTCTGCTTTCTCGCAGGACAGTTCATTCTCTTTGCTTTCCGCATTGGAGATAATCGGAGAGGACGGAGAACTGGAGCGTAAGGCTGATATGTTTTCTAAGAGGACAATTAAGCCGCATACTCCGGTTACTTCTGTTGATACGGCAAGCGAATCGCTGGCGGTATCTCTTGGAGAAAAAGCCACGATTGATATGGACTATATGATGGAGCTTTCCGGTAAATCGGAGAATGAAATCTTTGAGGACTTAAAGGGTGTTATCTTCTTAAATCCGCTTTATGAGTATGGAAATTCTTACGAACCGAAGTATCTGATGGCTGATGAATACCTTTCGGGTAATGTCAGGGAAAAGCTGAGGATTGCAAAGAACTCGGCAGAACTCTATCCGGAAGATTATAAGGTCAATGTGGAAGCACTTCAAAAGGTGCAGCCGAAAGACCTGACTGCAAGTGAAATTTCCGTGCGACTTGGTGCAACTTGGCTGCCACCGGACGATGTGCAGGAGTTTATCTTTCATTTGCTTGAAACACCACGCTATGCACAGTGGAATATCAAAGTTCACTTCTCTCCATTTACGAGTGAGTGGAATATTGAGGGCAAATCTTACGACAAAGGAAATGTAAGGGCATATAACACTTACGGAACTTCCCGCATCAATGCCTATAAGATTATTGAGGAAACGCTGAATTTAAAAGATGTGCGTATCTTTGATTATATCGAAGATGATGAGGGAAAGAAAAAGGCTGTCCTGAATAAAAAGGAAACAGCGATTGCTCAGTCGAAGCAGGAAATGATTAAGCAGGAATTTCAGGACTGGATATGGTCTGACCCTGAACGAAGGGAAAGGCTTTGCAAATCCTACAATGAGAAATTCAATAGCGTCAGACCTCGTGAGTATGATGGAAGTCATATCATCTTCAATGGTATGAACCCTGAAATTGAACTCAGGGAACATCAGAAAAATGCGGTTGCCCATATCCTTTACGGAGGAAATACGCTTCTTGCACACGCAGTCGGAGCAGGAAAAACTTTTGAAATGGTAGCGGCAGCACAGGAGTCGAAAAGGCTTGGACTTTGTAATAAGTCACTGTTTGTTGTACCAAATCACTTGACCGAACAATGGGCGGCTGAGTATTTGCAGCTCTATCCGGCGGCGAATATCCTTGTCGCAACAAAGAAAGATTTTGAAACCAAGAATCGTAAAAAGTTCTGCGGCAGGATTGCAACCGGAGATTATGACGCAGTTATCATCGGACATTCACAGTTTGAGAAAATCCCGATGTCCATTGAAAGACAGAGGGCAATCTTAGAACAGCAGCTTGAGGAGATAACTGGAGGAATTGCAGAACTCAAGCGAAACCGAGGGGAAAACTTCTCCATAAAGCAGCTTGAAAAGTCAAAGAAATCTATTAGGCAGAAACTTGATAAACTCAATGACCAGACGAAAAAAGATGATGTTGTAACCTTTGAGGAACTTGGTGTAGACAGGCTTTTTGTTGATGAAAGCCATTATTACAAGAACCTTTATCTTTATACAAAAATGCGTAATGTGGGCGGTATCGCACAGACGGAAGCACAGAAATCTTCCGACCTCTTTATGAAGTGTCGTTACCTTGACGAGATTACCGGAGGTCGAGGAACCGTATTTGCAACGGGTACACCTATCTCAAACAGCATGGTGGAACTCTATACGATACAGCGATATTTGCAGTACAACACGCTTGTGAAAAATGGGTTGCAGCACTTTGACGCCTGGGCTTCCACTTTCGGAGAAACCATTACGGCAGTGGAACTTACACCGGAAGGAACAGGATATAGAGCAAAGACAAGGTTCGCAAAATTCTATAACCTGCCTGAACTAATGGCGATGTTCAAGGAGATAGCGGACATTAAGACAGCGGATATGTTGAACCTGCCAGTACCGGAAGCAAAGTACCATAACATTGCAGTAAAGCCATCAGAAATGCAGAAAGAAATGGTTGCTTCCCTTGCAGAGAGAGCCGAGCAGGTGCGTGGCGGCGGTGTGGATTCAAGCGTAGATAATATGCTGAAAATCACGAATGACGGAAGAAAACTGGCTCTTGACCAGCGTATGCTAAACGATATGCTGCCTGATTTTGAGGGCAGTAAAATCAATGCCTGCGTCGATAACATCTATCGGATATGGAAAGAAAATGCCGACAAGAAATCAGCACAGCTTGTGTTTTGTGACCTTTCCACGCCGAAGAATGATGGCACATTTTCCGTCTATAACGACATCAGAAAGAAGCTGATTGAGAGAGGTATTCCTGAAAGTGAAGTGAAGTTCATACACGAAGCCGACACGGATATGAAGAAAAAAGAACTGTTCCAAAAGACCCGCAAGGGAGAAGTCAGAGTGCTTCTCGGTTCTACTCAGAAGATGGGAGCAGGAACGAATGTGCAGGATAAACTTATCGCACTTCACGATGTGGATTGTCCGTGGCGACCTTCAGATTTGGAGCAGCGTTCCGGTAGAATTGTCCGTCAGGGCAATGAAAATCCGCAGGTAGAGATTTATCGCTATGTAACAGAGCAGACCTTTGATGCATACCTCTATCAGCTTGTGGAAGGTAAGCAGAAGTTCGCAAGTCAGATTATGACGAGCAAATCTCCGGTCAGGTCGGCAGAGGATATTGATGAAACCGCACTGTCCTATGCGGAGATAAAAATGCTTGCAACAGGCAATCCGTATATCAAAGAAAAGATGGACTTAGACATTCAGGTGCAGAAGCTGAAGATGTTAAAATCCAATTTCTTATCGGAGAAATACGGACTGGAGGATAAGGTCATCAAGTTCTATCCACAACAGATTGCTTACTTAAAATCCCGTGTAGAGGGACTTACAAAAGATGTTGAAACAGCAAAATCACACCCGAAACCGATAGACGAGCAGCCGCTTGGAATGATGGTATCGGGTGTTTCTTATTCCGAAAAAGCCGAAGCAGGTCAGGCAATCATCAATACCTGCAAGTCAATGAACAGTCCTGATGCGATACCACTTGGCGAGTACCGTGGCTTTCAAATGGAACTGTATTTTGATACGGTGCAGCGTAATTATGTTGTGAAATTAAAAGGCGAAACGAGCAGAGATGTACCGCTTGGCGATGATTCTCACGGTAATATCGTGAGAATAGATAACGGCATAGAACGCTTTGAGGAAGCACTTGCTGATACGGAAAACAGCCTTGAAAATACGGAGAAGCAGTTTGAAACAGCGAAGCAGGAAATCGAAAAGCCGTTTACAAAGGAGGAAGAATTGAGGGCAAAAACTGCCCGACTTGATGAGCTGAATATCCTGCTCAATATGGATAAAAAGGAAAATGAGATTGTCGGCGGAGAGCCTGATGAGGGCGAAGCAGTCGGCGGCAGAAAGGAGAAATCGTATGAGAGATAAACAGGAAGGCGGTGGTCGATATGCCATTTATCGCACCTGAGTTAATCATTCAGGCGAAGCAGATGGACTTATTAACCTACCTGAGAAATTATGAACCGTATGAGCTGGTTAAGTTTTCAGGTAACACCTATTGCACCAGAACCCACGACAGTTTGAAGATTTCAAACGGGAAATGGATATGGTGGTCGAGAGGTATCGGTGGCAGGAGTGCTTTGGATTATCTGATTAAGGTCAAAGGGTACAGCTTCCTTGAAGCGGTGGAAACCATTATCGGACACACAGCGATTCAGGCTCCGGTCTATGAAAAGCCACAGCCAAAAGAGGAAAATAAACCGCTTCTTCTCCCTGAAAAATGTGCTTCCAACAGAGTGATTACAGAGTATCTTTTCGGGAGAGGAATAGATTTTGAAATCATCAATTACTGTATCTCTAATGACCTTATCTTTGAGAGCCTGCCGTATCACAATGTTGTGTTTGTAGGCTATGACGAGAAGAAAGAGCCGAAATATGCAGCCTACCGTTCCACGAATAAGCGTAGGATTATGGGCGATTGCAGTGGCAGTAAAAAAGATTATTCTTTTCGGCTTGGTAAGGAAAACTTGGAGGAAGTACACCTCTTTGAGTGTGCCATAGACCTGTTATCCTATGCCACGCTTGCGAAGCTGAACGGGCAGGATTGGAAAGAAATGAGCTTTGTTTCGCTGTCCGGGGTGTATTCTCCGGCAAAGAAAATTGAGGACAGTAAAGTGCCGATTGCACTGGAAAAGTATCTTGGCAGTAACCCATCTGTCAGGAAAATCCGTATCCATTTTGACAATGATATAGCGGGCAGAAAGGCAGCACAGACCTTAAAAACCATTCTGCCGGATAAGTATGAAATCGTTGATGAGCCACCAAAAGCAGGTAAGGACTTCAACGATTTTCTTTGTATGCGGATGGGAATTTACAATAAAAAAACACACGAAAGGAATGAAGAACGATGAATGATTCTAAGATTAAAGTTCTCTTGGTAGAACCGGAAAAGTACCCGAAGGAAATTGTAATCGACGACAGTCTGGAAGCAATGCAGGAGGTTGTCGGCGGGGATATTGAGGAATATATGCCCTATGACGATGACGTTGCAATCATCTGTAATGAGGAAGGAAAGATGAGAGGACTTCCGCTTAACCGTGCAGTTTATGTGCAGGACAATGATAAGAAAGAGATGGTAGATATTATCTGCGGCAAATTCTTTATCTGTTATGCACCGCCTGAGAGTGAGAGTTTTCAGAGCTTGCCGGACGATATGATGAAGAAATACAAGGAACAGTTCAAGTATCCTGAACGCTTTTCTAAGGAAGTGGGCGGCAATATCGTGGCTGAACCTTTTAAGCCGAAATCAAAGGATTATGAGAGATAGTAGACTGAGAACGGGGCAACCCGGAGGAGATGTTTATTCTTAGCGAGCAGACCATTTGGATAAACACAGTTTCCCAAACGGTAAAAGGCTCGTTAGGGGTTGCCCCTAATACCCCGTGAGAAAGGAGAACTTGATTTGAGAGAGTTATTACTTATCGCCGCCGGGACACTGCTCGGCAGTTGTCTTGGCGTTACGATGATGTGCTTATTCCAGATTAACAAAGATTGCAGAGTAAAGAGAAAGGAAGATACCGATTATGAGAAAGAGAAACATTCAGAAGATTGTACGCTTTAACCGCAAGGAAGCACAGGACTTGGCAGCAAAGGCAAAGAAGGCTTGTCTTTCCGAAGCCGGACTTATCCGTTTGCTTATCAGAGGTTACGAACCGAAAGAGAAACCCGATGACCGTTTCTATGATGTGATGAGGGAACTTTCCTCTATCGGTAATAACATCAATCAGCTTGCTGCCAAAGCAAATACACTTGGTTTCATTGACGCACCTATGCTGAAGAATGAAGCTGCAAAGTGGAATAAGTTCCAGTCAGAGATTGAGAGGACATATCTTCGTCCAAATCAGAGCGAAATGAAATGGCAGTAACAAAGTTGTGGTCGGTAACAGAAAGGCTTGGTCAGGTCATTGACTATGCAACTAATCCCGAAAAGACTTCTGCAAATATCAAAAGGGAGTTTTCACCGGAACAGTATCAGGCTCTTGCTGATGTTATTGCTTATGCAAAGGACGAAGAAAAAACAGAGCGAGAATTTTATGTTGAGGGTATCAACTGTAATGTGGCGATTGCCCGTGACCAATTCATAACGGTTAAGGAGCAGTACCAAAAGACAGACGGTATCCAAGCCTATCACGGATATTTGAGTTTCAAGGAAACAGATATATCTCCTGAGATGGCACAGAAAATCGGAATGGAGTTTGCGAATGAAGTGTGGGGGAAAAGATTTCAGGTCGTTGTGACAACCCACCTGAACACAAAGCACCTGCATTGCCATTTTGTCATCAACTCTATTTCTTTCGTCGATGGCAAACATTTGTGGGGCGAGGAAAAAGCGTGGTTCAAATTCCGAAAAGTTGCAGACAGGATTTGTGAGAAGTACGGACTTTACTATGACCCGAATCCGAACCGCAGTAAGCAGTCGGAGTATCTGACGATGAAAGAAAAGGCAGGTATGCCGACACGCTATTCGGTTGCAAAAGAAGCTATTGATTATGCTATCGACCACAGCAAGACCCTGAAAGAATTTCAGTTTGCTCTCAAGGAAATGGGATATGCCTATAACCTAAGTCCAAGCCGAAAATACTGGACGGTCATTCCAAAGGGATACGATAAGCCGATACGACTGAAAAATCTCGGAGCAGATTATACCAATGACCGGATTGTAGAGCGTATCAAAGAAAATCGTGACAGATGGGCAGAGATTGAGCCGTTCCAGAGGGCGACTTATAAACCAAGACAGTACCGTATGCAGACCAGAGGGCAGAAGCTGAAAAAGAAAGGCGGACTTTATGGGCTGTATCTGTATTACTGTTACAGACTCGGTTATCTGCCCAAGTATAAGAAACAGAATAACGCAAGGCTTCATTATCTTTTGAAAGATGATTTGATGAAACTCGATAAGATTACTGATGAAGTAAGGCTGCTCGGACGAGAAAATATTTCCACGGACGAACAGCTTTTTTCATATAAGACTTCCTTAGAGGAGCAGATGAAAAATCTGCTTGCCGGAAGAACACATCTCCGAAAAAAGATAAGAACAAATATTGATGATGGTCAGCTTCAGGCGGCAAAAGATGAAATCGCTTCTATCAATGGAGAATTGAAAAAACTCCGACGGGAAGTAAAACTCTGCGAGGATATTGCGGAGAGGTCAAAGGTTATGGAAGAAAACCTTGAGCATATCGAAACAGAGGAACAAAAACAGCAGAGAAAGGAGAAATCACGCTATGAACAACGGTGGTGACGCAGCAGAGCAGGTCGTTAGGCTTTCGCTTGAAGGATTTGAAGTTGCTGCAAGATTAAGCGGTTCGGCGGCGAAGAATATCGCATTGCTTTTGGTATCGGTTCTGAAGCAGGAACAAAAGACGAAGGGCAAAGCAAGGCTTACCAATATGATTAAGTCAGGCAAGGAGCTGAAAGTCTTTTCCATTCCGCAAAAGGATTTGAAGAAGTTTACCGAACAGGCAAAACGCTATGGCGTTCTTTATTGTGTCCTCAGAGATAAGAACACAAAGGGAGAGAACGCTCCGGTAGATATTATTGCAAGAGCAGAGGACGCTTCTAAAATTCAGCGTATCGTTGAAAGATTTGAACTTGGCAAGGTGGATAAGGCTTCGATTGTCAGTGAAGCAGAGAAAGCTATCGCAGACCGTGAAGCGGTTGAAAAAGAAAAGCCGACTAAATCCAAGAGTGAAATCATTATGGAAGAAGCGGTCAGAAATCCAATGCAGAAAGAGGAGCGAGCAAACGCAAACCCCTCAGTCGCCAAAACAGACAAAAGCCCTCTGTCAAGGCAAAACTCAGAGCCGGTAGAAACGCAATCTGATAAGGGTGTTGCAAAGCCAGTGGAAAAGCCATCGGTCAAAGAGAAACTTGACCGTTACAAGGCACAGGCAAAACAGCAAAAAGAAGCAGAGCGTAAAGAGCCGGAGGTTAAGAAAGACGGCAAGAAGCCGCAGCAGAAAAACGGTCAGACGGTACACCGTCAGCCGAAGAAGAAACCCAAAACAAAAGAGAGGTAATTCACTATGACAAATGATTTCAAACCCGCAAAGGCTGGCGGTAATCAGCCGAGATTATCCAAAGAGGAGTATGCGGAAAAGAAGCGAGCAGAAAAAGAAAAGGTCTATCAGATGATTGATGACGCTGCCCGTGAGATTGTGAGTGACCCTGAGAAGTTCAAGAGCTTTCTTGATACGCAGAGTCGAATGGACAGATATTCCGCAGCAAATGCTCTCCTTATTTACAGTCAGTATCCGCAGGCGACACAGCTTAAAGATTTTGATGATTGGGGTAAGGACAATGTGAAGATTACCAAAGGGGCAAAGAGTATTTCTATTCTTGAACCAGTGGAATACACAAGAGCAGATGGTTCTTCGGGTATTTCCTACAATGTCAAAAAGGTATTTGATGTTACGCAGACAAATGGAAGAAAAGCTCCGGCAGTATCAGCAAACCGTGACCCGAAAGCACTTATCACGACAATGCTTGATGTATCTCCGGTGGAGGTTGCGGCAACCGATGAACTTCCGTATCCGAATATGGCAGCTTTCTATAATAATGAAAAGCAGACCTTGTATGTGAAGCGTAATGTGGGCGACAGCGTAGCAGTTGCTCAGTGTGTCGCTCAGGAACTCGGACACGCACAGCTTTCCATCAACAGCGAAAGTTACAGCCGCAGGGATATGGGATTTCAGGCAGTGTGTATCGGATATATGATTTGCAAGAAGTATGGCGTAGATATACAGAATTTTGCAATTAACCGTATTCCGGAGGGACTGGCTTCCAAAGAGCCGAAAGAAATCCGTGCGGAGCTTTCCAAGACACGAAATGCAATGGCAGAAATTCACAATCATATCTCTGATGAAATGTTCCGCAAGAAGCAGGAGCGTTCAAAGGACTATGAGAGATAATGGAGGGCAGATATGGAAAAAGAAAAACTCTACCACATTGCTTTGGACGATTACGAACACGGTGTTGTCATTCGCTCCTTAAACGATGAGAAAACAAAGTTGATGGAGGAAGGCAAGTCCGCAGATGCAGTAGACGACCTGCTTGTAAAAGTCGGAAATGCCCCATTGAAAAAGTTCAAAGTGATTGAAAGGAAACGCTCAGATGAAGCGAGATAATGACAGGCAGACTGCCATTATTTTATCCATTGTCGGTATCGTTCCGGTCATATGGCTGGCACTTCTGATTGCACCTTTCATAAGCGGAGGATTGCCGGAGATAGCAGCCAATCTTGCGACACTCTTTGATAATCCATTTTCCATAAAATTATGTGGGGACAGCCTGAAAACTGTCCTCATTTTGCTTTTATGCTATGGAATGGGTATCGGGATTTATTTCTCGACAAGAAAGAATTACCGCAGACGAGAAGAACACGGTTCTGCCAAATGGGGCAATGTCAGAGCCATTGATAAAAAGTACCGACAAAAGCCACTATCAGAAAATAAGCTGATGACTCAGAATGTGTGCATTGGACTTAATGCCAAGAAGCACAGACGAAATCTGAATACGCTTGTGTGCGGTGGCTCCGGTGCAGGTAAGACAAGATTTTATGCAAAGCCTAATATTATGAACGCTGCCAGAAACAGCTATGTGATATTAGACCCGAAAGGGGAAATCCTGCGAGATACGGGACATCTTCTTGAGAAGAAAGGTTACGAAGTGCGTGTGCTTGATTTGATTTCAATGGAGAAAAGCCATTGTTACAATCCGTTTGTTTATTTGCAGAATGACAATGATGTGCAGAAGCTCGTGACAAATCTTTTCAAGAGTACCACTCCGAAAGGTTCACAGAGCAATGACCCGTTTTGGGATACGGCAGCGTCAATGCTTCTGCTTGCACTTGTATTTTATCTGCATTATGAAGCACCGCCGGAAGAACAGAATTTTGCAATGGTAATGGAAATGCTCAGAGCCGGGGCGATTGAGGACGAGGACGACCCAAGTCCTTCTCCGCTTGATAATCTGTTTTCAGATTTGATGATAGATAATCCTGACCACATTGCTTTGAAGTATTACCACTCTTATCATTCCGGTTCTTCCAAAACATTAAAATCCATACAGATAACCCTTGCAGCAAGGCTTGAAAAGTTCAACTTGGAGAGTCTTGCTGCTCTTACTTCTGCCGATGAACTGGATTTGCAGTCACTCGGAGAGAAAAAGGTGGCTCTGTTTGCACTGATACCGGATAACGACTCCAGTTTCAACTTCTTGGTATCCATTCTTTACACACAGCTCTTTCAGCAGTTGTTTTATGCAGCCGACCATATCCACGGCGGCTGTCTGCCGATGCCTGTTCATTTTATGATGGACGAATTTGCCAATGTTTCACTGCCGGACGACTTCGACAAGATACTGTCGGTTATGCGTTCCCGTGGTGTATCGGTAAGCATCATCTTACAGAACTTGGCACAGCTTAAAGCCTTGTTTGAAAAACAGTGGGAGAGCATTGTGGGTAACTGCGATGAATTTCTTTACCTCGGTGGAAATGAGCAGTCAACCCATAAATATGTGTCGGAGCTGTTGGGCAAGGAAACCATTGATACCAACACGTTCGGAAAGAGTACCGGAAGAAGCGGTAATTATTCCACCAACTATCAGATTAGCGGCAGAGAGTTACTTACCCCTGATGAGGTGCGTATGCTCGATAATCAGTACGCTATTTTGTTTATCCGTGGGGAAAGACCCATTATGGATTTCAAATATGACATTATGAAACACCCGAATGTGGCACTTACCACAGACGGAAAGGCAAGTCCTTATAAGCACGGAGAAGTCACAAAAGATATTGCTTCGATTGCCATTTGGGACATTGACCCTGCAACACTTCCTGAAAAGGAAATGGAAGAAACGAACTGGGAACTTCTTTCCGATGAGGAGATGGAAGCTCTGTTCATAAACAATCAAACAAATTAAATTTTGGAGGTATTCAACTATGACTATTTTTAAGAAAAAAGCAACTGATATTCAGGAAACAAAGAAACTGCCTATGACCGGAAAGGTCAAGAAAGGCTTCCGTGCTTACTGCACAATGGTCATTGTCGGTGCGTTGGCACTTGGAATGACAACGACTGCATTTGCAGCGAATGACCCGCTTACCGTAGTCAACAATCTGTCTGACTTTATCTTCGGACTTATCCGTGCTATCGGTATGATTTTGCTCGGCTTTGGTATCGTGCAGGTCGGTCTTTCACTCAAATCTCACGACCCTTCTCAGAGAGCCAATGGCTTCCTGACTCTTGCGGGCGGTGTCATTATCACTTTTGCGAAAGAAATCCTTACTCTTATCACAGGCTAAGATAAGAGTTACACAGTTATCGAGGGGTGTGCCAAGTTAAGGTACACCCCTTAATTGTAAGGAGGTGCTTTGAATGAGTGATAACTGGGTAGTTCAAAATCTTGAAAATGCCCTTGAAACTTGGAATGAAAAACTGTCGGAAATATGGACGCTCATCACAACTACACCGCAGAACTTTAAGGGCGGGAATATCTGGAAGGTTATCGTTGACATCAATGGTGCAGTTCAGGCTATCGGGCTTGCCTTACTTGTATTGTTTTTCGTGATAGGTATGGTAAAGACCTGCGGAAGTTTTACAGATGTGAAGAAACCGGAACACGCTTTAAAACTCTTTGTCCGTTTTGCACTGGCGAAAGGTGTTATCACATACGGAATGGAACTTATGCTTGCACTATTTAATATCGTGCAGGGTACGATTTCAACCATTATGAATGCTGCCGGATTTGGAACTCCGGAACAGACGACCTTGCCCGCAGAGATGGTAACGACCATAGAGGATTGCGGATTTTTCGAAAGTATCCCCTTGTGGGCGGTAACGCTTATCGGAGGATTATTTATCACGGTGCTGTCGTTTATTCTGATAATGACGGTGTACGGAAGATTTTTCAAACTGTATATGTACACAGCACTTGCACCGATACCGCTTTCCACATTTGCAGGAGAACCTACACAGAATGTCGGCAAGAGTTTTATCAAGAGCTATTGTGCAGTTCTGCTTGAAGGGGCAGTCATTGTACTTGCTTGTATTATTTTCTCTGTATTTGCTTCATCGCCGCCAGTAGTGAATCCTGATGCAGCAGCAGTTACGCAGGTGTGGGCATATATCGGGGAACTGGTATTTAATATGCTCGTTCTTGTCGGTGCAGTGAAAATGTCTGACCGTATTATCCGAGAGATGATGGGACTTTAAGGAGAGATTTTGAGATGAACCAAAGAGATTGTAAGAAATGTGTTTACTATGGCGGTAAACGGAAAGGCAAAGTCTTTTGCCTGAATGATAAATGCGTGAGGGAGAAAGACCGAAACCGCAGGAAAGGAAACAGATATGGAAGTAAAAATTAACCGAGAAATCAGAAATTATACAGAGTCAATGTTTTTTGGACTGTCGCTCAGACAGTTCATTTTTTCTGTTCTCGCTTGTGGCGTTGCGGTAGGACTGTATTTCTTGCTCAGACCGTATGTTGGCACGGAAACCGTATCGTGGGTGTGCATTTTGGGTGCTGCCCCGTTTGCGGCACTTGGATTTGTGAAGTATAACGGTATGACCGCAGAGAAAGCAATTTATGCGTGGATAAAGTCGGAGTTTTTAATGCCGAAGAAGTTGGTATTTCACTCCACCAATGTTTATTACGAACTGATGAAGCCAAGCATTGAACAGAAACAGAAGGAGGTATTGAAGTCAAATGATTAAGACTCTTACGAACCTGTTTAAGCAGGATAAAGAAAAATTTGTTGTACCGAAAGGGGTGCAGGACGTGATTCCCGTGGCAGCTATCTTTGATGATGGCATTTTCAAAGTGGGAAAGGATAAATATTCAAAGACCTACCGCTTTACGGATATTAACTATGCAGTGGCAAGTCGTGAGGATAAGGAAGCGATGTTCCTTGAATATTCCGAACTTCTGAACTCCCTTGATAGTGGTGCAACGACAAAAATCACAATCAATAACCGTCGGCTCAACAGACTGGATTTTGAGCAGACAATCCTTATTCCGACAACCGGAGATAATTTGGACGAATATCGAGAGGAATATAACAAAATGCTTCTTGATAAGGCAACGGGGGCAAACTCTATTGTTCAGGATAAGTATATTACCATTTCCATCAACAAAAAGAGTGTGGAGGACGCAAGAACTTATTTTGCCCGTGTCGGTGCAGATTTGATTGCTCACTTCGGCAGGCTTGGAAGTAAGTGTGTGGAACTGGAAACAGACGAAAGACTTCGTATTTTCCACGACTTCTATCGTGTGGGAGAAGAAAGCTCTTTCCACTTTGATATTAAGGAAACAAGAAAAAAGGGACACGATTTTAAGGATTATATCTGCCCCGACACAATGGAATTTGAAAAGGACTATTTCAAGATGGGAAACCGTTATGGAAGAGTCCTTTTTCTTCGTGAATATGCGTCCTATATCAAAGACAGTATGGTAGCGGAACTTACGGATATGAACAGAAATCTGATGATGTCCATTGATATTGTTCCCGTTCCAACGGATGAAGCAGTAAAGGAAGCAGAGAACCGTCTGCTTGGTGTGGAAACCAATATCACAAACTGGCAGCGTAGGCAGAATGCCAATAACAACTTCTCTGCAACTGTTCCGTATGATATGGAGCAGCAGAAGAAAGAAATGAAAGAGTTCCTCGATGACCTTACGACCCGTGACCAGAGAATGATGTTCGCTGTTATCACAATGGTTATTACGGCAGACAGCAAAGAACAGCTTGAAAATGACACGGAAGCATTGCTTACCACAGCAAGAAAACATCTTTGCCAGTTTGCAACACTGAGATTTCAGCAGGTAGATGGACTCAACACGGTAATGCCGTTTGGAACAAGAAAGATTGATGCGTTCAGAACACTTACAACAGAGAGCCTTTCGGTATTTATCCCATTCAGGGTGCAGGATATTTTCCACGAGAACGGTATCTATTACGGTCAGAATGTTATCAGCAAAAATATGATTATCGCAGACCGTAAGCAGCTTTTGAATGGTAACTCCTTTATTCTCGGTGTATCCGGTGGCGGTAAGTCATTTGCGGCAAAGGGAGAAATCATCAATCAAGTGCTTTCTTCAGATGCGGATATTATCATCATCGACCCTGAGCGAGAGTATTCACAGCTTGTCAATGCGATGGGCGGAGAAGTAATCAATATTTCTGCTACTTCCGACAATCACATCAATGCAATGGATATGAATAAGGATTACGGCGACGGTGCAAACCCTGTCATTTTGAAATCTGAGTTTATTATGTCCCTTTGTGAACAGCTCATCGGCGGAACAAATCTCGGAGCAAAGCAGAAGTCTATCATTGACCGTTGTACGGCAAGCGTGTACCGCAGTTATCAGCAGAATGACTATCAGGGACATATACCGACCTTGCAGGATTTCAGGGCAGAACTTTTGCAGCAGGACGAACCGGAAGCAAAGGAACTGGCACTTGCTATTGAGCTTTTTACGCATGGTTCTCTGAACACTTTTGCAAAGCAGACGAATGTGGATACCAATAATCGCCTTATCTGCTATGACATTCTTGATTTGGGTAAACAGCTTATGCCGATTGGTATGCTTGTTGTCCTTGACTCTATCCTGAACCGTATTACACAGAACCGTGCAAAGGGTAAGAACACCTTTATCTTCATTGATGAGATTTATCTTCTGTTCCAGCACGAATACTCTGCAAACTTCCTCTTTACCTTGTGGAAGCGTGTGAGAAAATACGGTGCATACGCAAGCGGAATTACCCAGAACGTCGATGACCTTTTGCAGAGCCACACAGCAAGAACAATGCTTGCAAACTCAGAGTTTATCATTATGCTGAATCAGGCTTCCACAGACAGGCTTGAGCTTGCAAAACTTCTGAATATTTCCGACCTCCAGATGTCCTATATCACGAATGTGGAAGCAGGACACGGACTTATCAAGGTGGGAAGTTCGCTTGTACCGTTTGCAAACAAATTCCCTAAGAACACGAAACTTTATAAACTGATGACGACCAAGCCGGGCGAAGCGTAAGGAGGGATTTACAATGTCTAAAATTCAATTTCGCAATGCTGCACACAGAGATTTTGTATTGGAAAATCTGGATAAGTGCAAAGTCAACGACTGCTATCACAGAGCATTTTTCTATGTGATGGGTATTTCAGAAGAAACGAGAATGAACATCGGAAAGATGTTTGATTTTAAGAGGGATTGCATCATACCGGAAGGTATGCACGGCGGTTGGCAGACAAGTGGCACAGTTAAGGTTTGCCACCTTGCCTTTAATCTCTGGAATGGATTTACGGAAGAAGGCAGGGAAAATCTCTATACACCGGAGGAACTGTTCTGTTGCGGATATGCTCCGTATTTTATGGAGGGTATCAAGTTGAGGTATCCGGAGTATTGCAGAGATTTGACTCCACCTAAGAGAAAAGATATGGAAAGGTAAGAGAAAATGAGCAGAAAAATCTATATTATTATTGCGATGGTGTTTACGGTAGTGTTGTCTGTAAGCACCTTCTTTATTATCCGTAATCACATTGACTCTGCCAAGCAGAATGAAGTCTATGATAACCTTGCGGAGATTGTGGAGGACGAACCGCCAAAGGAAAATGAGGGCGTGACGTTTTCGGAAGATAAGGACTATCTTGCGGAATATCTTGAACTCTATCGGCAGAATGAGGATATGGTGGGTTGGATAAAGGTTGAGGATACCAATATCAACTATCCGGTCGTGCAGTCTGTAAATGAGCCGAACTTCTACCTGAAGCACAAGTTTGATAAGACCTATTCCGCTTATGGCTGTCCATATGTGCAGGAAAATTGTGATGTGCAGAAACCTTCAGATAACATCATTATTTACGGACACCACATGAATGACGGTTCTATGTTTACGGGACTGATGAAGTACAGAAACAAGAGCTTTTGGGAAGGTTATAAGACGATTACCTTTGATACACTGACGGATAGACACCAGTATGAAGTGATTGCAGTCTTTAAGACGGTTGTTTATACAAACAGCTCTGACAGCTTTAAGTATTATGAGTTTACGGACGCAGAAAATGTGGCAGAGTTTGATGCGTATGTTGCCAAGTGCAAGGAACTTTCTCTGTATGATACCGGAGTATCGGCAGAGTATGGCGACAAGCTGATTTCTCTTTCTACTTGTGAATATTCAAGAAACAATGGCAGGCTTGTTGTTGTCGCTAAGAGAGTGGATTAAACCCCACTCTCTATTATTTTTCGAGAAAGGAGGAAACCGATGGCTGATATAAAAACAAGAGATACAAGCAAAGGTACAATCAAGACCATAAATAAGGCAGCAGTTGCCACGGAGCGAATGAAGAAAGCCTATGTGATGACGAAAGATAAGGCAGAACATTCCACCAATGCTTCGGAAAATTCCGCAGAGGAATATGCTTCCGATAAAATCGAAGCGGCAACGGATAGGGCTGTTCACGAAACTGCATACCGTGCGGATAAAGTCGGCAGATGGGGTGTGCGTGAAACAAGGCAGAATTATCAGAAAGCCAAAACGGGAATTGAGAATTTCAAGACCAAGCGTGCAGAGAAACAGCTTCAGAAACAATCGGTCAATCCTGTCGGAAAACAGAGCATCCGAACTCTGGAGCGTACGGAGAAAACAATTAAACAGTCTGCAAGGTCGGCAGGAAATACGACAGTCAAGACCGTATCGAAAGGTGCAACCAATACTGTTCAAAGGTCGGTCAAGACCGCAGAACAAACGGCAAAGACTTCTATTAAGACCACAAAAGAAGCTGCCATTATAGCACAGAAAACAGCAAAAACAACAGCCAAAGCAACACAGAAAGCGGCTCAGACGGCAAAGAAAGCGGCGAAAGCCACAGCAGATACCGTTAAAGCCACAGCGAAAGCTACTGTTGCGACAGTCAAAGCGATTATTGCAGGGACAAAAGCACTTGTAGCAGCAATCGCCGCAGGCGGTTGGATAGCGGTTCTGATTATTATGATTGTCGTGCTGTTTGGTGCTGCCGTAGCAATGTTTGGAGGAGGAAGTGACAGTAATTCCTATACTCCGGTAAGTGCAGAGGTAGAAGCCTATGAACCCATCATACAGAAGTATGCCAAAGAGTACGGCATTCCTGAGTATGTAGAACTTATCAAGGCGGTTATGATGCAGGAAAGCGGTGGCAGAGGACTTGACCCTATGCAGGCAGCAGAGGGAAGTTTCAATACAAGGTATCCGCACGAACCTAATGGAATTAAAGACCCTGAATATTCTATCCAGTGTGGAGTTCAGGAATTGAAAGCGGCTCTTACTTCGGCAGAAGTGGAAAGTCCGATAGATATGGAGCATATCAAACTTGCCTTGCAAGGCTACAACTTCGGTAATGGGTATATTTCTTGGGCAAAAACAAAGTATGGCGGTTATTCTTATGCCAATGCAGTGGAGTTTTCCACTCAGCAGGCACAAAGGCTTGGTTGGGACAGTTATGGAGATACCCAATATCCGGCTCACGTTCTGAGATACTATCCGTATGGGCGAGCCTTTACTGCCGGAGGTAATCAGGCGATTGTTGAGGTTGCCTTGACACAGCTAGGCAATCAGGGCGGACAACCTTACTGGAGCTGGTACGGCTTTAATAGTCGAGTGGAATGGTGTGCCTGCTTCGTATCTTGGTGTGCTGACCAATGCGGGTATATTGAAAGCGGACTTGTTCCGAAATTTGCAGGTTGCGTGGATGGTGCAAACTGGTTTAAGTCAAATGGAAAATGGCAAGACCGCACTTATGAACCAAAGGTAGGAGATATTATCTTCTTTGATTGGGAAGGCGACGGTACAACAGACCACGTTGGTATCGTAGAGAAGTGTGAGAATGGCACAGTTTATACCGTAGAGGGTAACTCAGGCGACGCCTGCAAGCAAAGACAGTACGCAGTCGGAAGCAGCAATATCTATGGATACGGTATTCCGGCATATTAAAAATTCCAGACGGTGTCTGGAAAATTGAAAAGATGGCTGCTCAGTTGAGTAGCCATCGGGTACATTATGAGAAATCAGTTGTTTCTCTGTTATTCAGGAAAATATGGTGTGTGTGATAAGTGAAGCTGAAAAGCATATCGGCATTTTCTTTACTGCCGTCTAAAAAGGAAATATCATCGGCAAGGATAAAAAGAATTGCTAACAGCTTCTTGATATATCCAGTGTAGCAGGCATAATCTACATAGATGTTGGCGATATATCCCTCGGCAAATTCTATCAGGTCAGCGTCAATTTCAAAGCTATTGGATAGTTCGTAAACGGTTTTGATAAATTTATCCTTGTCAGCAATTCGCTCTTTACTTGGAACACTTCTGCGGTTCTTCTGTATAAATTTTAAAAAATCATCAGCTTCCGTAAAGTCGGGAGTGACTGAGCTGTCAGTTCCCAAATCTGTTTTGTAATCCTCAAATTTCTCTTTTTCAAACCGATTACTGAATATTATCTTTTGTTCGTCCATTCCTTTTACCCCTAAGTTTATTCTATGGAGATTGTTTAACTTGGCTCTTGGGTTGTGATTTGTCTTTCGCCATTAACAATCGTGAATTACTACTTTTATAGTATAACATAAAAATAGTTGGGAATCATCACTAATAGTTGGTTTGACTTCCTTTGGGTGCGTGTGATTTGAAATCGACTTAACCTATACTATTAGTTATGGAAACACACTAAGGGAGGTGATGTGATGAAGCTCGATACAATCGGCAAGAATATAAGAAAGTTCCGACTTGCGAGGAAATTACGCCAAGAAGATTTGGCTGAGAAAACAGATTTGACAACAAATTATATTGGTATGGTTGAGCGTGGAGAGAAAATTCCGTCACTCGAAACTTTCATAAAGATAGTAAATGCTTTAGGTGTATCATCGGATATGGTTCTTACAGATGTTCTGGAAACGGGATATACAGTCAAGAACTCAATGCTGAATGAGAAGCTTGAGAAACTTGCTCCTGAAGATAGAAACAGAATTTATGAAGTCATAGATACACTTGTGAAGCAGTCAAAGCAAATACTTCCATAAAACACAGAAGTTCGTCCTAATCGACGAGCTTTCTTTTTTTCGGTATAAAAAATTTCTGCTATCGACAAATTTTTCGGGACTTCGACAGAGAGAATATGCTATAACAACAACTGTCAGTGATAGACACATACTAATAGACATAGGAGGAAGTAGAAGTGAACGACATTTTCAGACAAATAGCAAAAGAAAATGGAACAACCGAAAAAGCAGTAAAAGAGGAAATGCAGTTTGCCATTCGGGAAGCAATGAAAAGTGCTGAACCGGAAGCAATCGCTTTTTGGAAAGCAGTTGCACCGGACGGAAAAGAGCCGCCGATAGAAAAGGTCATAGCAATGATTGCGTTGAATGTTAATAATAGAATGTATAATTGAGGTGCTTCGGCATCTCTTTTTTATTATTCTTTAGAAGAGTTGCATTAGGTGTTTGCAAAAAGTGACACCTTAGTGTCTGAAAGGTTACATTTCTGTCTGAAATCTTGAAATGCCTGAAAATTTAATATATAATGTTAAATGGTTAACTGTAACGAAGAAGAATTATAAGATGAAGAGGTGTTACTGATGAAGATATGCTATAACAAACTTCAAAAACTTATGATTGACAATCAAATGAAAAGACAGGATTTAATGCGTGCAGCCGAAATTACATCATACGCTGCAACGAAGATAAATAAGAATGAGCCAGTATCTCTTGAAGTACTGATGAGGATATGTCAGGTGTTTCATTGTGACATTGGAGATATATGCGAAGTTATTTTAGACGAAGATTAAAACACGGAGGTAATTATACATGGCAAGGGCTGCTAAACCAAAGAAAGAAATATCAATGGAAGAAGCACTTTGGAAAAGTGCTGATAAACTGAGAGGTTCTGTTGAGCCTGCGGAGTATAAGCACGTTGTTCTGAGTTTATTCTTCCTTAAATTTGCCAGTGACAAGTTTGAGGAATGCCGTAATAAGATTATTGCTACACACGGCGAAAAGTATGCGGATATGAAGCCGTTTTATACTCAGGAAAATGTATTCTATCTTCCTGAAGAAAGCCGTTGGAAATACATTATTGAAAACGCAAAACAGGACGATATTGCCCTGAAGATAGATACAGCACTTTATACGATTGAGAAGAACAACCCGGCACTGAAAGGTGCTTTGCCGGATAACTATTACTCCCGCTTACATATTGATACGGCAAAGTTGGCTTCTTTGCTTGATGAAATCAATCGTATCAATACAGATGATAAAGAGAACGACATTATAGGTCGTGTATATGAGTATTTTCTTAGTAAGTTCGCTCTTGCAGAAGGAAAAGGTAAAGGAGAGTTCTACACACCAAAGTGTATTGTAAACCTGATTGCCGAAATGCTTGAGCCTTACGATGGAATACTTTATGACCCTTGTTGCGGTTCGGGCGGTATGTTTGTGCAGTCCATCAAGTTCGTAGAAGCACATAGCGGTAATAAAAAGAAAGTGTCTATTTACGGTCAGGAATACACAAATACCACTTTCAAACTGGCAAAAATGAACTTAGCTATCCGTGGTATTTCTGCAAATCTTGGAGAGATGGCAGCCAATACATTTACCAACGACCAACACAAAGACCTTAAAGCAGATTTCATTATGGCAAACCCACCTTTCAATCAGAAGCAGTGGAGAGCCGAAAATGAGCTTGTAGACGACCCTCGTTGGAACGGATATGAAGTTCCGCCAACAAGCAATGCAAACTATGGTTGGATATTGAATATTGTTTCCAAACTCTCTCAAAACGGTGTGGCAGGTTTCCTGCTTGCCAATGGTGCATTATCTGATGATGGTACAGAGTTGAAAATCAGACAGCAGCTTATAGAAAATCACTTGGTAGAAGCGATTGTTATTCTTCCGAGAAACCTTTTCTATACCACTGACATCAGCGTTACCCTTTGGGTACTCAATAAGAATAAAAAGGCTCGTGTTGTGGAACAGAACGGAAAGCTCAAACGCTATCGTGACCGAGAAGATGAAATACTCTTTATGGATTTACGACAGATGGGCAGTCCTTATGAGAAGAAGTACATTGAATTGACAGAGGAAGATAGAGCTAAGGTTACAAGTGTATATCATAACTGGCAGCAGGAAGGCTATGAGGAAACTTATGAGAATGTACCAGAGTTTTGTTATTCTGCTTCTTTTGATGAAATAAAGGAAAAGGGATTTACTCTTGTACCGAGCAGATATATTGAGTTTGTCAATCGTGATGAGAACATCGACTTTGATACAAAAATGAAGTCATTGCAGGGAGAACTCAAAGAACTTCTTGTTCAAGAGGAAAAATCCAAATCAGATTTGCTTGCTGTATTTAAGGAGTTGGGATATGAAATCGAATTATGATATTTTAGGAAACCATATCCGACTGATTGATACTCGGAACAGAGAAAGCATAACAGACAGTGTTTTGGGACTTAACATAGACAAGTTCTTTATGCCGTCGGTTGCAAATGTCATTGGTACGGATTTGAGTAAATATAAACTGATAACAAAAGGAAAGTTTGCGTGTAATCCAATGCATGTTGGTCGTGATGAACGACTTCCGGTTGCATTGTATGATGAAGAAAAACCTGCTATTGTTTCTCCGGCATATTTTATGTTTGAGGTAATAGATAACAGCATTTTGAATGAAGATTATCTGATGATGTGGTTTCGCAGACCGGAGTTTGACCGAATTTGTTGGTTACATACTGACGGGAGCGTTCGTGGTGGGATTACTTGGGATGATATATGCAGACTAGAATTGCCTATTCCGCCTATTGAAAACCAGCTTGAAATAGTGAACAGTTATAAGGCAATTACGGAGAGAATTGCTTTAAAGCAGAAGATAAATGATAATTTACTGGCTACCACACAGGCTATTTATAAGTCGTGGTTTGTTGATTTTGAACCATTCGACAATGTTTGCCCTTCAGATTGGGGAAATGGCTGTGTTGATGATATTGCCGAGTTCTATGATTCAATGCGTAAACCGCTTTCCTCATTAGAACGAGCCGATATGGAACGGATATATCCCTATTATGGAGCAGTCTCCATTGTCGATTATGTCGATGACTTCATTTTTGACGGAGAATATCTACTTCTAAGCGAAGATGGAATTTATGTTGTTGATGAAAATGGTCATCCACTTCTGCAACATATTACTGGAAAGTTTTGGGCAAACAATCACGCTCATATTCTCAAAGGGAAATCCGGTTTCAACGAAGACAGTTTGTATCTGTTTTTGGCAAATACAAATATGGCTCCCATTGTTACTGGTGCAGCACAGCCAAAAATCAATCAAGCTAACCTAAAGAGTTTCTCAATTACGATACCTAGCAACGAAGTAATTGAGAATTTCAACGCTCTTATTCAGCCATTTTTTGACCAAAGACTTTCAAACGAGGCAGAGGTCAAAAAACTGGAAAGTCTCAAAGACTTGCTTTTAAGTCGCCTGGTAAACTAAGCCGCTAAATTATCATTTACAATAGAACTCCCATCAGTGGCGGGAGTTAAAACAAGGGACTGCCACTGGTAGTCGTTCTCTTAAAAAACAAAAGGAGAATTGACTATGAAACAGGACCTAATTACAGATGTTATTCAAGGAATGTTACCTTATTTGAATAACGCACAGACAGAAAGATTGCAAGAGGTGTTGCAACATACACTTTTTGATTATGAGGTAACAAAGACAGAAAAAGATAAGGAACTTTCAGAACAGAATTTAGTAGAGTCTTTCCTATCGGCAAAGCGTATTGAAGGCTGTTCTGAGAAAACTCTGAAATACTATAATGCAACGATACAGTCAATGCTTGATGGTATTGGAAAGAGTATCAAATATATCGTAACTGACGACATTCGTTGTTATTTGACAGAGTATCAAGCAAAGAAAAAATCAAGTAAAGTTACGATAGATAATATAAGACGAATACTTTCCAGTTTTTTCTCTTGGCTTGAGGACGAGGATTATATTTTGAAAAGTCCGGTCAGGCGAATACATAAGGTTAAGACCGGAACGAACATTAAAGAAACTTACTCAGATGAAGCCCTTGAATTGATGAGGGATAATTGCACGGAACTCAGGGACTTGGCAATGATTGATATGCTTGCTTCAACGGGTATGCGTGTTGGGGAAATGGTGTTACTAAATCGTGAGGATATAGACTTTAACGAAAGAGAATGCGTTGTTTTCGGCAAAGGCGATAAGGAACGAATAGTATATTTTGATGCAAGAACAAAAATACACTTGCAGAATTACTTAAACAGCCGAAAGGACGATAATCCGGCACTTTTTGTATCATTACAATCTCCGTATAATCGAATGAATATCGGAGGTATTGAAGTGAGATTACGACAGCTTGGAAAACGATTGGGACTAAATAAGGTACACCCTCATAAATTCAGGCGAACGCTTGCGACAATGGCAATAGACAAAGGAATGCCAATAGAGCAGCTTCAGCAGCTCTTGGGGCATAGAAGAATAGATACGACATTGCAATATGCAATGGTCAAGCAGAGCAATGTGAAAATTGCTCATAGAAAATACATTGGTTAAGGTGGTAGGAATGGAAAAAGGATATAAGATATTAGGCAATTACATTCGAGTTGTGGACGAGCGTAATAAGAATTTAGCCGTAACAAAGTTGCTTGGCGTAAGTATAAGTAAAAAATTTATTCCTTCAATCGCAAATATTGTAGGAACTGATTTATCGAATTATAAGATAGTCAGAACGGGACAGTTTGCATACGGACCCGTTACTTCACGAAATGGAGAGAAAATTTCTATTGCTTATTTAGATGAAGAAGATTGTATCATTTCAAGCTCTTATACAGTTTTTGAAGTTGAAAATAAAGAGGAACTTGACCCTGAATATCTTATGCTTTGGTTCAGCCGACCAGAATTTGACCGTTATGCAAGGTATAAGTCACACGGAAGCGTAAGAGAGATTTTCGATTGGAATGAGCTTTGTATGGTGGAACTTCCAGTACCAGATATTGAAAAGCAGAGAAAAATAGTGAAAGCCTACAAGACGATAACCGATAGAATAGATTTGAAACAGAAGATAAATGATAATTTAG
>ENA-UESD01000777-UESD01000777.1-human-gut-metagenome-genome-assembly--contig:-NODE-777-length-27811-cov-8.989255_pt1 | contig 27811 bp, 25 predicted proteins | sample MGYA00242985_ERZ507986 | MGnify/ENA primary metagenome ERZ507986 (study PRJEB26167, sample SAMN06115408) | human gut metagenome | host: Homo sapiens | place: China:Guangxi | collected 2016-04-06... | reverse complement strand
TGGAAAATCATATCGATGGCACGGGCATGATCTACTACATACAACCAGTCGCGCACGTTCTCACCCTTACCATATACTGGCAATGGCTTGCGATGACGGATGTTGTTGATGAACAGCGGAATCAACTTCTCAGGGAACTGGTATGGACCGTAGTTGTTAGAGCAGTTGGTTACGATGGTAGGCATACCGTATGTATCGTGGAAAGCACGCACGAAGTGGTCTGAGCTTGCCTTAGATGCAGAATATGGAGAGTGAGGATTATACTTGGTAGTCTCTACGAAGAACTCCTCGCCGTAAGCCTCGTGGTTCTTATCGCTGGAAGCCTTGGTTGTGAAAGGAGCAGGAATGCCCTCAGGGTGAGTCATCTGCAATGCACCGTAAACCTCATCGGTAGAGATGTGGTAGAAGCGCTTGCCCTCGTAACCCTCAGGAAGACTCTCCCAGTAAATCTTTGCCGCCTGGAGCAGAGACAGGGTACCCATCACGTTGGTATGAGCAAAAGTGAATGGATCCTTGATACTTCTATCTACATGACTCTCGGCAGCGAGATGGATGATGCCATCCACCTTGTAGTCCTGCATCAGCTTCAACATCAGGTCAAAATCACAGATATCGCCCTTAACGAAAGTATAGTTAGGCTTGTCCTCAATGTCCTTGAGGTTAGCCAGATTACCTGCGTATGTCAACTTGTCGAGGTTGATGATGTGATACTCAGGATATTTATTCACGAAAAGTCTTACTACGTGTGAGCCGATGAAACCAGCACCGCCCGTGATAATGATATTCTTCATTTCAATTATTTCTGTTTAAGATTAGCAATACATTTTTCTAAAGAATCCACCCAGTAAGGAACCTTAACGCCAAAGGTCTCCTTGATGGTTCGCTTATCCAATACGGAATAAGCCGGACGGGTTACAGGAGAAGGATACTCCGAACTATAACATGGCTGGATATCGCATTCCGTATGACCGGCGATTCTTGCAATCATCTGGGTGAAATCATACCAGGAGCAGACACCCTCATTTGAGAAATGATATACTCCAACATATTCATCCTTGCTCTGGGCAGCCTTTACCTTATCCAATATAGTGATGATGGCATTCGCCAGATCGAGCGCGTAAGTAGGAGTACCGCACTGATCGAAGACAACTTTTAACTGTGGCTTGGTTGCCGTCAAGTTGAGCATCGTCTTGCAGAAGTTCTTGCCAAACTCAGAATACAGCCAGGCCGTACGGATAATCACATAATCACAGCCAGTAGCCATAATCTTCTGCTCACCATGAAGCTTCGTTGTACCATATACGCCAGTAGGAGTTCCCTTCTGGTCAGGATTACATGGCACATTATAAGGTTCCTTACCAAAGACATAATCTGTAGAGATTTGGATGAGCAGGCCATCAACCTCCTTCATCGCCTTAGCCAGATTCTCAGGAGCTTCCGCATTGAGTTTTTCTGCCAATGCAGCCAGTTTCTCATCCGTCTCGCAGGCATCCACATTGGTCCATGCCGCACAGTTCACGATGGCTTTCACATCATTCTCCTTTACCATCTTACGGATGGCATCCATATCGGTGATGTCAAGATAAGTAGTTTCCATACCTTCTACCTGATTGACATCAGTAAAGATATAATGATTTGCTGTATGTTGGCTAACGATGCGCATTTCATTACCTAGCTGACCGTTAGCACCTGTTACTAAAATATTCATGACCTAATATTCTAAATTTTTCTTTAATGTTTGATTGCCTTCATCCAATATCGAAAGCAGATATCTTCCATAATTCTTTTTGAGCATAGGCTGTGCTACCTCACGAAGTTTATTGGTATTTGTTGTTTTACTTGTATAAATCCACCTTTAGTATTCGAAAGGACTTTCAAAGTCCTTCAACACTTCATGCTTTGTATCTTTCTCCGAAAGAATAGCATGTTCCGTAGAAATGCGCCAATCGATACCGAGAGAATCATCCAAGATCAAGATACCACCATCAGGCCTTCTCTTTAAACTCACGCTCGCTGAAGCTCTCGAAGAAATAACCACGAGCATCTCTAAACAGGCGTGGCTCAATGATGAGCACGCCCTCAATATCTGTCGTTATTACCTTCATAATATCAATTATAATTAGTTTGCATATAGTAAAATCGGGCTACTAAGCTCCATCCCCGAAAAGTAGCTTAAATAAAAGGGGAGCGGGAACCGTTCGCCCGATATATCTATATTTTATTCCATATATTTTCTGCCATACAGCTCACCTAGCAAGACTTGCTTCTGAGCGATATGATATAGTTTCTTCCAATCCGCCTCCTTCAAAAGAAGTATGTATATCCTTCTCCGAGAAAATACTGAATCGCAAGAAATTAAAGAAAATCTTTTGTTGTTTCAACATAAAGTTGTACTTTTGCACGTATGAAACAAACCATACGCATCATATTATCCTACATGGCAGCTATCATCCTTCTTCCGATAGCCTTGTTATGTAAGTTCTTCCGAAGAAAGTAATCCTACTTTTTTCGGAAAGGATCCTTGTATATTCCCAAGAGCTGCTTACCGAAGTAATAGAAGAACTGCATGTCATCCACGAAGTAGCGCTTGAAGAGGCGCTTTGGTTCCTTCATGCAACGATACAACCATTCCATGCCGATTTTCTGCCAAATCTTAGGCGCACGTTTCAATGTTCCAGCTTCGAAGTCAATGGTAGCACCCAGAGCCATGAATACCTTTACTCCAGGCATCTTATCACGATACTTCACAATCCACTTCTCCTGCTTAGGCGCACCCACACCAACGAGCAGCACATTTGCACCACTCTCGTTCACGATACGAATCAACTCCTCACATTCATCCTCATGCTTCTCGAAGCCAAAGGAAGGAGAATGAGCACCTACTACCATCTGGCGCCCTACCTTCTCATTGATGCGTTCCATTGCCTTTGCTGCAATACCCTCCTTGGCACCAAGCAAGAAAATCTTGCAGTCAGCATCATCCTTATGATACATATAATAAGAGGTAAAGAAGCTGGAACCCGGAATCGCTTCCTTGATTGGAGTCTTCAACAACTTACCGAACAGGTAGAGGATCTTACTGTCACATACCACCCATTCAGACTTCTGATACACATCATAAAACTCCTTGTCCTTCTGAAGCTTAATCAGATGGTCAAGATTAGGAGTCACAAGAACACCCTCCTTCAAGTTCTCCAAGAGTTCCTGACGAGTAATGTTCTGAATATCTATATTTAAAACTTTAACTGTTTCCATTAAGAATCGCCTTATTAAATTATTATGTTTATAGAAAAAACAACTAAAATTTTGCAGAATCACAAAAAATTAGTATCTTTGCATTCGGAATTGTCTAATGCATTTCATATGATTATATTTAAAATGCCTTTTAATTTTAGATCATTTGAATATGAAAGCAATAGTTGCAATTCTCAGAGGATTGACTGACCAACTAGTTCATGTGCGTTCTTACGTACGAACTAGATATGGACGAGTAGAAAACGTCTGCGAACATTATCGCAGATATCCTAATTCTACCATTCAGTTTTAAATCCTTGGCTGGAGTAGCTTCCGATAGGTAGCAACTCCAGTTTTTTATATCCCTTCTATTTCTTCTAACCATTTTTCTATTTGTCTAGAAACATCTTGTTGCTTCAGAACAAATTTCAAATGATTGCTATCTATTGTATAAAGCAAGCACAAGACATCCTTTGCCACTCGTTGTTTCTCCGTTTCAGAAACGAATTCACTATTATAATTCATCGCCTTTACACGCTCTTCCGAATGACTTTCTCCATTCAACAAAAGGCGTAATACTGTATTTTTGAAATATTCTTTCTTATCAGAATCCTTCAATACTATATCCAAACATTTCTCATTGGTATAACCATTAGCATAGTTAAATGAGAAATATGCTTCTAGAACCTTCCTCATTTTGTTACCTATTGTGAAACTATTGTCAGACGCCTCATCAACTTTTGCAAATTCATATATATCATGAAGCAATTGTTTATATTCAGAAATATCTTTCCTATTCTTAAACTGTAATTTGTGATCAGATAAGCACATCAGTTCCTGCTGAATATTAATAATAGGTTCATTCGTTTTGAGTAGGTCTAATGCTACCTGTATGTCATGTGTTAAGACCAAAGCTTTGCTATGCGAGTTTCCTCTATGCATTTTAGCCAATTGCCACTTCAAAAAAGAGATTACACCAATTCGATTTTCAAAATCAAAACTAGATATCGGATCATCTATTACGGCAAGAATCTCATCTGTATATTTGGTATCCTCGTTTTTACCTTCAAATAAAGACGCAAAGAAATAACACAATCCAATGATATTACGTTCACCTAAAGAGACATCTTTAGGTTTTACTTCGTAACCTTTAGACTTTAAACGATAACAGCCTTCACCTTCAACCAACACGAGACGATTCTTATCATAAAAGATAAAATGCAAAGCTTGATTGATAAAGTTTAAGGCTATTTTTACCTGCTTCTTTTCCTGCTCTAAACCAAGAATTGCACTTCTATAATGTTCTATCTGTTTCTCTACATTCGATATTTTCGATTCATTATCTCTTTGCACTGCCAGAGCTTTGAAATAAGCCTCAAACAAACCTTTGTTAGTCAAAAAAGCAATTTTATTATTAATTTCTATCAATTTATCCTTCAGCGCTTCTCGTTCATCTATTGCATTATTATAATTTTCAATTGCTTCTGATAAATTATCACAAGCCTTATTATAATCAGATATAGCCTTATCAAACTCAGCTAAATCAAAATCGATATGCGTATCAGCATAAATATTAGCTAATTTTATGCCTATCTGTGTTCTTATATTTGCCAAATGTCTATTGAGCACTTGTACAGTTTCGATAATTGCTCCTATCTGATTTATAAAAGCATCATTATTAGTACTAGGCAGAGAAGGTTCTACACTATTGATAGAATTCATGATACTATACAGGCGATCCTTATATTCTTCTGCACTTTTATTAAAGAACTTACGGATTCTCGATTGCAAATCACTTTTTTCAGAATCAGAAAGATCTCTTTGGCAAAGAGGACATACATGAAGTTCAGGATCTGCCAGAATGGTATCTACCTCATTTATATACTTACTGTATTTTCCTTCAGCTATACTAATAATGATTTTATCTCGCTCTGTAAGAGTAGGCTTTTCTATATGTATATTAAGCAAATTTAGGATCTCCTGCGAAGATATATGCAATTCAAAAGATTCCTTTGCCCAAAAGAGTTTGACTGCATTATTCGTCGACTGATACAACTCAAAATCATTTTTGAATATTTGCTGCAATTTTGGCAGCGATTCAGCTTTGGCTATTGTTCGTTTAAGATCAAACAACCTAAGTAACACATCATCAGTTATCTTGCTATTTGTTTTTGTGTTTTTTATGTGAGAATCCATGCTTGCCCACCCATTCAAACCATTTTTTAGATTTTTTCTACAAGATAAAGGTGAAGCATTATTCCTTGCATTGCTAAGATGTTCTCTAAGTTCTAACAACTTTGAATAATCACCTTGCAGCTTGCTTTGCGATATTTTGAGTTTTTCAATTTCCGCATCAACTTCTACCTGTTTACCAAGCATAACTATCGTACCAACACCATCGCTGTCAACTAGAACTTTTTCCTTAACAAAATCTTCATTAAACACATGGATTGACGACTTATCAATATCCGCATTGAAACTAACAGTATATTTTCTTTCCTCACTGTCTTCATCTCCATTCTTCGAGAATTCCCGAATAGCTCGAGATATAGAAGATTTTCCACTACCATTTCTACCATACAAGATATTTAAAGTGTTTTGGAACAAAGGAAAGTCATCAGTTTCATTAACGAAATAGCCTCCTTGAACTTTTAAACTTAAAATATTCTCTAACATAAGCTATAACTTTTAGTATAATGACTATTTAGTCCTAATTTTCTACCTGTTGGCTACGATATAGCCAACCAAGCTATGAACAACCACCATTCTTACATCACCAAGCAATTGAGAATCCCTACACCCCAGGCGGTCCCAGCCCGCATAACCAAGCGCAGACCTTTGATGGTCCGCCAACCTTATAGCGTAGCGGTTCTGAGCACCGGAGGGCGGTTACATCCTCTCGTCCCTGAGGGAAGAGAGGCGTGGTGAGAAAGGTGGAGCCTTCTTTAATGGTAAAGAAGGACGGGATGATTTTAGAACGATACAATGGTACCAATTGTACCGCTATCGTCCTCTATTTCCCAAACTCTTTAATCCTCTGTTCCTCTTGCAAAGAACAAACAAGCAGTTGTCCATTCTTCTCGGCAACGATATAGCCATCCAAGCCTTGAACTACTACCTTGCTTTCATCGGCTGCATGAACCACGCAGTTCTTGCATTCATACAATCGGATGTCCTTGCCTACCTTGGCATTGCCAGCCTCATCTTGTGGAAGTAAGGTACGGAGGCTGCCCCAGCTGCCTAAATCGCTCCAGCCAAACTCGGCTGGCAAAGTATAGATTTCCTTCGACTTCTCCATCACGGCATAGTCAATGCTTATCTTCTCGCAGGTTGGGAAGAGTTTGCCGACCACCTCTTTCTCCTGTTCGGTATAGAAAGAAGGTGCCATCTCATCCATGATGCTGGCAAGATTTGGCTGGAAGGTGCGGATTGCCTTGCTGATGGTATTAATGTTCCATACGAAGATTCCGGCATTCCAATAGTAATCGCCAGCGGCAAGGTATTGCTCGGCTGTCTCCAGGTTTGGCTTTTCCTTGAATGCCTCTACCTTATAGATTTCATCTACGGATGTTGGCTCTGCTGCGGCGATATAGCCATAGCCTGTTTCCGGACGGCTTGGCTTAATACCGATGGTAACGATGGCGTTCTTATCGGAGGTATAGCTCAATGCCTTGCTGAGCACTCGCTGATACTCCGAGGTATTGATGACCAGGGCATCGGATGGTGTCACCACGATGTTGGCATCAGGATGCTTCTTCTGGATCTTCCAGCAGGCATAAGCGATACATGGAGCTGTATTGCGAGCCTCCGGCTCTGCTAATATGTTATCTACTGGCATGTCAGGGATTTGCTCCTTGACAATGCGAATGTATTTCTCGTTTGTCACTACCCACATGTTCTCGACAGGACAGATTGGCTTCAATCTATCTACAGTCAATTGTATAAGGGAACGGCCGACACCCATCACATCAATGAACTGCTTTGGGTAATCGGGGGTTGACATTGGCCAGAAGCGGCTGCCTACGCCGCCGGCCATGATTATAACCTGAATATCGTTGTACATAATGTAACAAGTTTTTATTACTGCAGCAGAGAATGAAACACTCTCTCCCATTCACTATAAATCTTCTCTACGGAATATTCTTTACTTTTCTTAATAGCAGCCAAAGCCATTTGCTCACGCTTACCATCATCCTTCATGATATTGGCAATCATACCTGCCGCTTCATTGGCATCATATCCTTGCTTATGATAAGGAAGCACAATACCTTCCTTGTCACCATAGATGATATCACATACCGCAGAATAGCTGTTATATACGGCAGGAATTACACCAAAGCTCATACATTCTGCTAGCACCAATGGAAAACCTTCAAAATCAGAAGTAAGAAGTAAAATTGATGCACGCTTGTAATAAGCCATAGGTTTTTGGAAACCTTCAAAAGATACACGTTTTAAACCTAAAGCTTTTACATGATTCTCCAAATTCTGTCTATCTTCTCCATCTCCAACAATAGTCAATCGCCAATCTGGAAAATTATCTTCAAGATAATTCCAAGTATCAATGACTCTATATACTCGCTTTTGCACAAAATCCAACCTACCTACATATATGATTTCTTTCTGTTTATGTTTAAACTGATACTCATATTCATCTTTTATTACAGTCACCGGATTAGTCAGTACCTTTAGATGATTAAGACTATTTACATGAGTAAATTTTTGAAAGTCTTCAATATAACTAGGTGACAAAACAAGAAATACATCACTATGCCTGTATATATAAGCCATAGCACGACTTGTTACATATTTAAAGGCTGTACGCGAAACATTCAAAAGTAACCGCATTATAGGATTTTCACATCCATTCAACGCAATATTGAGCTTTTGAATTCTTCCATTAAAACTTGGAGCGTTATGATAAACAGAGATTATCTTGACCTGTAATCCTCTTGATGCTTTTAACGCAACCTTAATAGGAATATATGGCAATCCCCATTGATTAATAATCACACTTATATTATCATCCTGTAGAACACGTCTAAGGCTCTCAACATTCTTTCTGCTCTGTGAATAATCATTTTGTAGATAAAGTTTAATACGTTTATCAAACCTATCAGCAATAGAATTCTTTCCACCTAAAAATGCAAAAACACTAACACTATGCCCTTCGGTTACAAATTTGTTCGCAAGAACAGCTGTAACCACCTCAAGTCCTCCCGTTTCAAGACCTTTCAACAAAAATAAAACATTTGGTTTATTCATTACTTATAAAGCGAACCAATATCTATAAACTTGTTTGTAATCTATGTCACGATTGCGATCTCTTATCTTTTTTGCAGGATTACCTCCAACTATTGTCCAAGGTTCAACATCTTTAGTTACAACACTTCCAGCTAGTACAATAGCACCTTCACCTATTGTCACTCCTGGCATTATCATTGCATTGGAAAAGATAAAAACATTGTCTTCAATATTGACCGGTGCTCCCTTTGTCGAAAAAGAAGAATCATTTAAATCATGACCTAATGTATAAATTTTAGTATTATGAGCTATTCCGACATTGTTTCCAACATTGATACCACGTCGATTATCAAGGTAGCAACCAAAATTGATAACAGTGTCCTTTCCTACGTTCATCTTACCTACATGGAAGAATTTACATCCTCTATGTATACTGGATGTACCTCCCCATACTCGTATTCCGTACATTCTTAAATAGAAGTTTCGAAGCGGATTAGGAATTAGAGGGTACGTAACATTAAGAAATTCTACCAAAAAGAACTTACATTGTAAAAGAATATTTTTGATCATTATTTTTTTAATTGTTTTTTTGCTGGATTTGTATATTTTACCTTCATATCATCTGGATTTCCAAAGCTCGCTATAAGAACCAGACGAACTACCTTTATCTTGCATTCTCATGTTTATTTTGCTGGGCATATTGCACTTTTTACCTTCATATATAAAGTGAAAACGCCTATTTTAAACATAAAAGGTTTAATCTTTGAAAGCACTTTATATTTCAAAGAACAATCCAAATATTTGCGCTCAACTTCATCCAATGGCATAGTATTCAAATCCTCAAAAAACTTATTACGTCTAGGATTTACAGGAACCAAGTTTTTTATCATGATTCCATCTCTTTTTATAATAGCATTAATTTCAGATGGATGACAAATAAAATCAGTTTTAATTTCTTTGAAGACTGAAGCCCCATGTTCTGTATGTATAAATACATTAGTTGCACCTTTTGAAGAAAACTCAGAAGATACAGAAGGAGCATCCCAGCAATCAAATATAGTAATATCACTCACTCGATTGATGGTTTTGAAATGACATTGATAACAGCTCGGACGACTACAAATATTCTTAAAATAGAACCGGAGCATCATATCAGATTCCTTTCCTTTGTGATATTCCTTATCAGAATCAGAGAACCAAATAGATGCAGTACTATAGTTATAACCATAGTATTTATCTCTTGATCGGTAATCCTGCGGTTTACTTCCAATTTGAGCAGAGTGATATGCCAAATACTTCCTTAGTAACAGTGGACTTGGTGTGCCACGGCACACCAAGTCCACTGTTACTAAGTTTTCATATTTCCGCCCACGCAGAAAATGATAAAGCCCAGAAATCTGACAAGGAGTACCACTAAATACAACGACTCGCCCTTGGGCGAGAAAATTTTTCACTTGCGAATAACAGTCGCCAATAAGACTTTGTACATACTTGGAACCACGGAACTTCTTACAGCCATCCAATGTTTCAGAATAAGAATGTCTCAATTCCATATCTTCACCAAAGGCAGCTCCAAAGACAACACCTCCATGCTCTATTGCCCATTTAGATATAGCAGTAAAAAAGCCGCCAGAAGTACTTGTACGTAACACTTCTGTATCCTTTTGCTGTATCACGAAACTCTCAGGCAACGTATCGTCCATCTTCGGCTTTTGCAAAGGACATACCTTTTCGCATAATCCGCAATCAATACACTTATCCTTATCAACATGAGGATAACGGAAACCTTCCTCATCCTCTATCATCTCAATGCAGTGCTTGGGGCAAGCGTTATAGCATGCCCAACAACCACAACATTGACTTTTGTCTTTTATATCTATCATTTCAAATCCTTAAAGGCATTATACAAATAATCCATAGACGACTTTCTCAAAGCATTTAACTTCTCATCTACTCCATCAAAATTTCTCTTGAAGTTGACAACCTCCTCTATGGTCTTATCGTTTGTCATTCTTCTTTCCTCTAAACCTGTGATATGAAGCAAATTATCGATACGAGTATTGGTACTCTGCTTTGCACCTTCCGCAAACCGGCTGAACGTAAAGAAGTTCTTCTTATACAAGATAGAGAAAACTGAACAATGGAAAGAATCAGTAAATACATACTCCGCATTGCGAATGTAATTAAGGAACTCACGAGGACCAACGTATGGTGCCTCATCAGCAAATCCCTCATCAGAAGGAATATAGTCATCTAATTGCTGAAGAGCGACAATCTTGTATCCTGTCTTTTCCTTCACTCTTTTAATAAATTCCCTTTGCGAAGGATTGTCACCCAAAAGATAGCAAAATATGTATTTGCCATTTGTTAAAGGCTCCTGTTGCTGGATTTCCAACCATTGGTCACCAGTAAAGAGAAGTGTCGGATCAAGAACCACAGGAACCTTTCTACCTGTCAACTTATAAACCAAATCACAGGCACTCTGCTCTCGCAAAGCTATATGGTCAAAGCGGTTCATAAATCGCTTATTCTTCTCAACCTGGAACCATGGTACTTCCTTCACACCGATGCTTGTTGAATAAGCAATCTTACGAATATGATCAGGAACCCATTCCAGGGTATAATAACCGTGTTCTACACTATCTGTTCGCCACAGCTGATCGCTACCTACCAGAAAAGCAGAATAGTTTTCAGCCATCTTTGTAAGTTCCTCGCGATTTTTGCAATAAGGCGATACATGGAAAAACGTTTCAGCAAATTGGTCGAAAGCCTTATTACGAATCTCCCAGTTTTTAGCAAACATAGGATTTTCTTTCTTGGCACGCTCAATCTTCATCTTACCCAAACGCATCTTCCAATCTGCAATCAACAATTTCTTGATGATATAGAGAATTTTATTCTCTTGCATATAGTTGATTGGAGCCTTACAAGCGATGGTTTGAAAAGGAAGTCCCATCTGCTGCATAATCATCTCTGTGGCATATGCCTGAAGCATACTTCCATAATTATGATGGAAGTAGCAAGTTACTAGTCCTATTGGTTTCATTTACGAATTCTTCTTCAATTGTAGATAATATTTGGTAAATATCTCCTTTGGAGTCTTACATGTAAACATAACTAATGCACTATGCAACTGAGCCTTCTTCTCAATGTCATCCTTCTTCAGAGAAAATATCATGAATTTTCCAAAAGAAGTTGCTATAATCCAAAGTCGCATAAATACGCGTAAGAAAAGAGAGTTACGTCCATGGAAATGCACACATCCCATTCTTTGTGCAGGTAAGGTTGCTGTCTTTACAGCAGACTTTCTTGTTCCTCCACAAAGATGATATAAAGTTATTGTTGAATCTACATAACATTTTCCGCCCTCTTCATTGATCTTAGTACTAAGAGCAATGTCTTCTGGGCAAAAGAAATAATACTCATCAAAGAAGCCTTCGTTCCTAAAGAACTCAGTCTTAATCAAAAAACAAGCACCACTGATATTGTAGGTTTGGAATATTCCTGTCTTGTTAATATATTTGGTCTTACGCATATTGTTGTTCAATCCAAAAGAATCCTCACGCAGGAAATAGTACCAGTTAACAGGATTCTTTCCACAACTTTGATAAGATCCATCAGCATTGACAAGTTTCGGTGACATCACTTTAGCATCTGGGGTTTTCTCCATAGACTTCACAAGTTCGTCCAAGACAGGTTCTTTAAACAAAGTATCATCGTTAAGTACCAATGTATATTCCGTCTTTACTTGTCGAAGAGCAAGATTATTATTCTCAGAGAAGCCACGGATTTCATTACTCTCAACAACAATAACCCACGGATATTTTTCTCTCAAAAGGTTCAAATTCTCCTTAGAAAAGAGATAAGCAACCACCCAGACCTCATAAGAAATCTTAGTTTGCTGCTTTATACTGTCCAAACATGGAAATAAATTTTTAAGATTGTTCATACAAACAATCACAATTGCCGCTTTAGCCATATTTTTTATTCTTAATTTTGTAAAATCAAATTTAAAAGCTTCTCCAAATCATCATTCTGACGTTGTTGTACCACCTCAAACCTTTTCGAAGATTTTAAAGACAATTCTTCTGAAACATTCTTATCACTTATAATTCTCAAAGTACGATAAATATCCGTCTCGTAAAATGGAGAAAAATAGATGGGAGCATCCCCAAGTATTTCCGGCATTGAACATACATTTGAAGATAACACAGGTCTGCCAAACTTCATAGCCTCAACAGGTGGATAGCCAAAACCTTCAATCATAGAAGAATAAACTAATGCATAACAATGCTTATAGGCATTCTCCAAATCAGACTCAGAAAGATAAGGTAATACAACATGTCCGTCGCATACAGGTCGTTGGCGATAACCTATCGTTACAAGTTTGATATCACTTCCAGTATCCTTTTGATATTTTTTATATGCGTTAATGACCTTAACTGCATTTTTTAATGGTCTATTAGCACTCACTACCAGGAAGTAATCTTCATGTTTTTCTATCAAAGTCTTTAAATTCTGGTTGGAAATTTCAGAAGACATTTGATTAAACTTTAACGGACTATACATTACATGAAGTTTGTCTGAAGAAATGTCAGTAAGATAAGATATCGAATATTTCGAATACTCAGAAACTGCAACATATTCTGTATTTATAGTGTTCAAATACTCTATCATTCCATACAAATCCATATTGACATGTCGTTTAGACTCAAACCACCGATTAAGTGCATATTGTTTAAACCACTCTTTCAGATTATTTTGAACCAAATACTTTGAAAGTCCGACATTCTGCACTTCCTGATGCGCCATATCGTGAATCACACAAATAGTTCTGCATTTTATTCCAGACAGATTGTAGAATTTCGCTATTTTTTGAGCTATACCGATAAAGAATACATCTATTCTCAACATTTCAACAAGTTGAGGAATCGATTTGTTGTTTACATCAACCAGTACAACATTTTCAAACTCATTTATGTCTTTCAATTGAAGATCGTCAAATGCCATCTTGTCTTTTGAATTATACATTGCAAAAATCTTCGCTGACAAATGATGTTTACTTATTCTACTCACCAAAGCCAAGAAGACAGTCTTTACATATTCGCCCCCACCATTAATTGTACTTTGAGTTGAAACTAAATCAAATAGTATATTCATAATTTACCACTTTATGTACTTGTATATATTAGGATAAATTCCCGTTAATAAAAATTTTATCTTATATGTTAGCTTCGGAACAATAAAAAACGAGCGAAATGAAACCTTCCTTATTATACCATTATAAGAAGGATTGCAAAGATTCATACCTTCATATTTCTGCCTTTTTAAATATGCAATTAATGTTCTAAGCAACATCCACTGTGAAGTTTTTATAGCTTTTCTTTGTGTTGATCCAGAAAGCACCTTAAGCAATTGCTCATGCTCTTTCAGTATAAAGAACAAGTCCGTGAAGCGCTTTGGATTAACAGTTGAAGTAATACTTCCTTTCGAGCGTATAAGATAGCAATATACATTTTCTGGTATATATGTTACCCGATGAGCCTTAACTAGCATCTTGGGGGCATACTCCAAATCCTCATGTAGAAGGCCACGAACAAACTCCAAATGATTATCTTCCAAGAATGTCTTATTCATGACAAAGATTTGCATCGGTCCTCGTTCAAAATGAGGTGTCAAAATCCATTCTGCACCAGTTTTTGTAGTAATGGCATCAACTGGCGATACAGGATGAAATGATTCTATCGGATGATTCTCCTCATCATACGCTTTGATACCTATCACAAAGACTTCACTTCTATTTTGTTCTATCCATTTACAAACTTTAGCGATAGCTCCGTCCGCAATCCAATCATCGCTGTCTACAAACCAGACATACTTGCCATGTGCAGCTTTCGCCCCATTGTTGCGCGCAGCACTCAGTCCCTGATTTACTTGCGAAACGACCACAGTTTGAGAATTTACAAATCTTTGAGCAACATCCATACTGCCATCAGGCGTTCCGTCGTTCACAAGAACCACCTCAACTGGCAAATCATCAATTTGCCCATAAATGCTATTCAAACATTTTCCAATGTATTGTTCTACCTTATAAATAGGTATGACTATTGATAATAATATATTGGTTCTATCAATCATTTAAAAACTTTTTTATAATGCAATAGACTTTAGATTTTTAACACAAACTTTTCTGTTCTTCACAACTACCATTCAAAGCATTTTGGAGCCATTCTAAACTTTGTAAACGAAGTTTTTGCAATTTTTTTTGAGAACTTACAACATCATAAGTTTCATCATGCTTCAAATGTTCAAATTCTGTTTTAACAGTAACGAGATGGTCTATCAGCCCCATATCCTTTAAAAACGAAGATATTCTGTCATCAGATTGTTCTTTCTTTTCAACAAGTGACAAGAAAGGAGTACCTAAGTTTACAGAGAAAGCTGTTCCATGAAATGATGAAGTAGCAAAAACTGTAGCATGTGATACCAACCAAAGAAACTCATATACACCTATGCCTTGATTTCTCTCAAAACGAAAAACATCACCATCATAATCAGGCAATTCTCTTCCTATAAAAATAACCGGACAATTATATTTCGACTGTAAGCTATGTAAAAGCTTGCACATAGCTGGAATTGGATTATAAGTATATCCCAATGTATAACATAATATGTATTTTTCAGGAAGCCTACTTTTCCAATTTGCTTTTATTTCCAACTGCTTCCAATCTTCTTTATTTAACAATAATGTAGGATCTAATACAACTTTCGCATTGGTATTTAATAAATCAGAGACAAGGACGTTTCCTCCATTTTCTCTTACGGAAATTGCATCGTATCTCTTTAAACAATTGATATATATACTACGATATTCTGCAGGAATAGTGTTAACAGAGAATGACGAAGAATATGATATTATACGACTCTTCTTTGGAGCAAAATCCAATAAATAAGTAGTGTCCATATACATAGTCTTCCAGTTCCATATTTGGTCACTACCTGAAACATAGATATCATAACATGGTGGATTTTTATGTATCTCGTCATAACTTCTGTAGCAACGAGAAACATTCATCTCATTTTTTATAAACTCATCTACTAATGAAGACAACAAGGGTGGACGAAAGCCTAAAAAACGAGCAATTTTGTTTTTTAATGAAATATGTTGTGGACTCCAGCATCCTTTCGATATATGCCATTCATTTGGGTATATATAATCAACACATTCGCAATTATAGCCAAGCTTTTCTATAACTTTTTGCAAGGCATATCCTTGCATTACCGAGCCCCAATTAGGCAATCTATGAACAGTGATTATTCCTACCTTTTTCATACGTAATTTATTATCGTCCTACATTACTGTAGAGCATATGTTTTACACTAAATTTATATTTACGTGAGTATTAGACACAAGAAAGATTAGCACTAATAATACCTATAAGTGCGACTGTAAAGTACGGCATTTTTATGTCACAGCTAAGATTTAAAAGTTTCATACACGTGTCCATAAGTCACAGCCTTTACTTGTTTGTTACCGTGAGTAATTCTTCCGCTTTTTTACCAGCACTCTCATTATTGCCAGGGCAGATACCTGCCCAAGATGTCAAATGCTTCTCAGATGGTAAACACCGGTACTCTCCATTGCTACATGGGTAATACCATTAGCTAACAGCCATTCTTTCATTTCTGTCAAACAACTCGTGAAGGTGTCAAAAGTGCGAATCTCTTTACGGATGCCCACACCATCAATTGTTGCCACCACCACCTTCAAGTAGCCGTCGATACCACAGCCTCGCTGGATCAACTGAGGGAATGTTACGTTAGTCATAATTGCTCAATGTTGGTTTAACGCAACAAAGATAGCATTATATTTCTAATTTACATTCGCTTTGGCGAGATTTTTTAGCTCATGGATATTTCATAATAATAGTATTTTTTGTGTTATTTTTGTTCTTATTACTCAATAACAATATTATCATAATAGCCGTAAAATATGTTGTAAATGTGACCTCGATTGTAGAAAGTAGCAACATCATGTAGATAAAAGCAATTATAGGAAAATAAAAATGATTTCCTTCGGTATGTTTTATCAATAAAATTGCAGCTATTAAATAAGCTGTAGTTCCTATGAAACCACTCTCTATAAACATATTAAACAAACCATTTTGAGCATTCTCTCCAACTCCATACATGAATGTTGTCAATGGGGCATTACCTATACCAAATCCATAAAGTGGACACTCTGTCAATACATCTCCCAATTTTTCATACATGCTAAGGCGTCCTGTTAGAGTAAGATCTTCACCCAATACGTCTACAACAATATATTGCACAATAGGTAACGTCATAATCCATGTTACAAAAAGGAAAAATAATATGTCACAAATGAAAATTCCAACAATATAAGTTGATGGACGATACAAAAACTGTAGTTTTTCACCCTTTACTACAAAAGTCAACATATAATAAAATAAAGTACCTATAATCATAGTAGAACAGCCTGTCTTTATACTCAACAAAAAAGTTACCAATAACAATATCTTGATATACCTTCGATGTTTCTTAAGTTCTAAAGGGTAGCGAAGTAAATATACTGTTGCCAAGAATATATTGGAATAACAAAGATAAAACTTATTTCCTATTTGATAACCTGATATACCCTCACTATGATAAGTAAAACCATTTATGTCCGAACAGATTATAAATGGAAGCATTAGATAGAATAGATATTTTAGAAACAAATCTGTTTTCCCTATACGGTTGATCTTTTCAAAATACAATACAAAAAATAAGATACTAGTCACATAGCTTATTATTTGTGTTATTTGCATAGACTTTGCCGTTTTATCAACAACAAAGTCATGTGCTTGCGAACTCCATTTCATAACATCAAAACTTACATTCTGATTTTTATAAGCAGCAATTATTGCTACAATACCCCAAATCAGAAACATCCAATTAATCCATCTAATTTTGCGAAAATTAAACTTCAACAGCAGAGGGGTATTTATAACAACAAACAAAATTGTTAGTGCATTTTTTGTCCATCCTAAATATGTAGCGTCAAGACTATTCCACCTAAAGAACAGAACAAAAAAGAAAACAAATGCAGAGAAGAAAATTGAATAACTTTTCATCGTGATTTCTTTTTATTTTGCCAATACATCTTATTTTTTATTGAGTCACATGGATGTAGAATCCATCTACGAATCTTTTCCATTTTCCTAAACGTTCTTATTCTATTACAAATATCCAATATTGTATATTCTTTATTATGTAACCCTATATATACCACCCTATATGTAACAGGTCGTATCGCACATGTCTTCATTTGCCCTTCTGCCACTACATCAAATGAATGTTCTGTTAAATCGCAATTGGTTAACTTCAACACCTCATTTCCTTGTTTAGTAAAGGCAATGGCGCAACTTACCCCATCCTCATCATTCTTATAAGTATTACCCCATAAATCGCCAATACGAATATCTGCTGAAGAATGGTCGTATTTATACTTACAATGCTCGTAACATTGTTTGCCTAAGCAACAATCACCCAAAAACAGTTGATAAAACATATCCCCTTGCGAGCGTCGGCTTTCTAAGAAACTTTTTTTTTCCCTTATTAACATACTGTAACTATCATGCCAATCTATTTTCTCGCCATGCTTCTCTCCATCAATTCCCATTGCCCAGGAGTCATGCCAACCAGTCCACTTATTACGCCAAGAAGCATAAGTTATCTTGCCAACCTGTTTCTCTGCCCATTCTGTGTATTTTTTCCATGCAAGCATTGAAGGTACTCCATGACAGAAGAAGTCAAGTAAAACAAAATTATCCTCGCAACGAAACTTCCTGATATATCGGCGGAAAGAATCAATCTGACAAGGCGTGCCCGTAACTAAATATTTTTCCTTACGGTTGATTGCCTTGAATCCATCCAAAGTATAACTTTGAATATACTTGCTCCCTGTACTCTGAATCAACTCTTCAACGGTTGTTGCAATATAATGCTCTGCACGATTTTTATCAGCATCGTAACGCACTCCACATACCTTATAGCCTTGCTCCAGTAGATACTTACCAATCTCAAAGCCAGCACCACCTGAGGAACATTTTCTTCTTACCAGATGGTCTTTACTCCAAGCTGCATAAGGATGAATCTCCACCTCTTTCAAGGACAACTCATCATGAAGATAGGCACAAACATCTGTACAAATGCCGCAATGTGTACACTTGCTCTCGTCTGAAATATGTGGCTCATAAAAACCGTCCTCATTCAGACCAATCTCAATTATCTTTCGTCCACATGCTGTAGCGCAAACACCGCAACCATAACAATCGTGGACTTTGCTTATATTATTCATATTATTTATCTTTTTAATATTTTTGATTTCACTATTATTGTCACTTTTGATTTTAACATATTCCTGTCAGCTTTATTGAATCCCAAATAATATCCCAAGACTATTGTTGACATAAAAGATAGGATACAAACCATAGTAAATCTTAAAAAGACTGTATCCACCAGTTGATAAGTAAGTACCGGCAAGATAAGCGACAGAACTGTTATTATCAAGACTCTGAGAGTAACCTCCCTCAAAAAGTTAATCATCGGGAATCTTATACTTCTAACAAGCATATACAATCTAGCAAAGTGGCAAATAAATTCAATCAAGAATGCAATTATCATCGCCATATATGGAGCTGCTCCCATTTTCAAAGCAACATAAACCAATGGTAATGTTAACAATGATAATAAGCCTACCACTATTTGATAATCACGAACTTTTCCGGTAGCATGCATAGTTATAATCAAAGGATTAGATAATGTATTAAGCAAAGCCGTAAATATTGTTATCTGCAAGAATATAACAGTATAAGCAGGAACCTCCTTCAACCATAAATTCAAAATTAAAGAAGACTCAATAACTATTGGCAAAGAAAGTGTCAAAAGTAACAAATAGGAAAGTTTTGCCCCTCTGAACACTAACTTATACATATTCTCCAATTCTCCAGAAGCATAATTCTTAATTATCTGTGGATTAAATGCCATTTGAAAGTTGGTAACAAAACCATTCAATTTACTAAGCACTTGGTATGCTATGCCACGAGCTGCATTCACAGCAGGACCAAAGAACATATTCAAGACAACATTAACACCTTGCTCTTTTGCTATACCGGCAAGCGAACCTATCAAATTCCAACTGACAAACGAACCTACATTACGTCCATATTCCTTATTGAATTTTCCAGTAAACTTACATTCTTTAAACTTACTTTTACAATAAAAAAAGTACATTAGTAATAATGCAATCTGAATAAGAGCCATTAATGCGGCATACACGATCAACTTATCAAATGGCGTCAATGTTATGACATAACAAATAGCAAGCTTAAATATAGCATCAAAAATGCTAAAATAAGCAAAAGCAGACATTTTCTCATATGCAATCAAGGCACCATTATAAGGAACATTTATCACATTGAGAATGAATACGAGCAATGACAATTGAAAGACCCAGTTGGCAGCTTCATATCTTCCTGCAGGAAAATTCATGTGAGCATTCAAAAACCAAACACCAACAACTTCTCCTAAAAAGAGTATTATCAAAGCCAAAAATAGGTGTATGTACACCATCGTACTGAATATTTCCTTTACATTACCGTCTTTACCTTTTCCAATTTCAAACGATAAAAAACGCTGTGTGGCAGAAGTCATAGCACCACTGATCACAGCGAACATAGTAACAAACCCACCGACTACATTATATATACCAAAATCTACTTCTCCCAACTTGTCCAAAATTACACGGCTTGTATATAAGCCGATAACCATCATGAAAAGCATACGGACATAAAGAAGAAGCGTATTCTTCGCTATTCGTTTATTATTATCTGATGTTTGATTTGACATTTACTTTTTCTTTTCTATTGTTAAAAAAACTCACTTCTATCATTCTCCTAAATTGTATAATCCTTAACATCCGGTAAATGAAAGACCTCAATCAAATGTTCCTTCAGGTGTGTCAACATACTAAAATCCTCCTTATCCGATAATCTCTACTCTCATTCAGCTTTACCCTCTAACATATTCATCAGATTTTTGATCTCGTCCAACAAATTATCCATATCACCTATCCACCTAAAGTTATGAATATATGTTATCAATAACTTGGAATAAGAGTCAGGCTTTTGCTCTTGCTGTATAAATACTCTAGCACGTTCTGAAAGCAACTCTGGGCGGGTTAGATTACATAATTTTATCGTATATTCACCTTTTTTCGTCAGCCCTTTATACAACAAGCCATCAACTATTTCTATATTATCAAAATACCGATCTATATGTGGATGTATTATCAGATAATCTGATGACTCTGTAGGGAGGTCTGCTATTTCTTTATTTTCTAATACCTCCTGACTATTCTTTGCTGAGTTACAGTTTGGACATGCTACACATAGATTAAAAGGCTCATACATCCATTCCGGATGCACGGACTTCGGTACAATATGTTCAATATGAAAATAACTCGTTGCTGTACTGACATTCATACGGCAATATACGCATTGTTCGTTTTGCTGCTGACGATAATACCGTCTAACCCGGTCTTTATATGCTTTTAGTGAAGACTTTTCCCAATCCTCTTTTTGCGGATTGCCATTACTAGCTTTAGATACCGCTTTTATGTCAGCAGAAGTCATAGTATAGGGCGATGTAATAACAAAATCTGATAATTCTAAATCACTTTTCATGAGTAAAGGTTTTTATGATTGTCGAGATTATCTTTTTCATTGGATCTACATCACTCATATTAGGCAATACTTCCGCTAGGAATTCTACCTTATCCGCAACTTCTTGATATTCGATTTCACCCTTGGCTATCTTGTCAAGCATGTCACCTACTATTTTAGCTAAATAGATATTTCGAGTAGTAGGTACTTTGAAGACTTTCAATAACACTTCCTCAGCAGACCACCCATAAGTATCCTCTTTTATCCGCTCTGAAACTAATCCTTCATGAGTCTTATTCAGATAAGTAACAGTGGATTGCTTTCTTGGCAAATCTGATACTAAAAAATGAGAATGCGTAGCAATCAACAGATGACAAGGGCTTTCCTTCAATCCATTATTCAGGAAATCAATAATCGACATCTGCCAATTTGGATGCTGGCTTATCTCAGGTTCATCTAAGAGAATCAAAGCATTCTCCAATTCCGATGCAGATAAAGCTCCAACCACCGTACAGAACATATTGAGTTCACCAGAGCTAATATCAAGACAATTGATTTTCTCACCTTTTTTATATAGAGATAAACTTGTTTGTGTTATCAGCCTCAACTGCTTCAACAGATATAAATTTCTAAGATCGTCTTTATGAGATTGAACATGAGATTGATTGAACTGAAAATCATAGTGACATATACTTGAGCCTTTACTGGATTGTTTACAGAGATTCAGATATGTCGAAAAGACTTTTTGCTTGTCAATTTTATCATTAAACAAGAAGTTTTCAATATACCACCTTCTACGCCTAACAGGAGTTCCAATATCCATCGCATCTTTTAAGACCTGAACGAAATCATCAAAACTTTGTACATTTGATAATTGTATGAATTTACATGTCAATCTCATACGATCATCATATCCCATATACTTAAGGATATCACGAACTTTAAGAATCGTTTCTACTTTTTCCAAGCTCAACAAATTATACAACATGTGGAAAAGAGAAGAAGTAGCGGAAAAAGTATTATTTGCCGCCCTTGCTCCCACATAAGTATAAAAAGGAACATTATACCGACTTGTTAATAGATAAGACATTGTATTTTTTATCGGAAACTTATCAAATACACTAAAACATGAAGCAACAATATTGGGTATTGGTATCTCTTGATTTAGTATATCAGAATCATTTACATAGAATTTCTTTTCATTTTCATTCTTACAAACATAGTAGGTATTTCCGTTTGCCTGATATTTTACACCAACTACCTGAATGTTTTTATGAGTCGTCATTCTATAACCATCATGGTTGTAATATTCATGAAAGTCGATAAAAAAATCAACAATGCTCCGTAATATAGTTGACTTGCCTACTCCATTGACTCCTATGAGAAGGGAGAACTGACACAGGGTGTCGCCATCACAAGAATCATTTTGGCGAGACAAGTCTATATCGATCATCTGGCTATTACAAACCAAAAGTTCGATTTTATCAAGTCTAAACCTTGTTCTTTTAGGCTCTTCCTCAAACAAGATAATATGTTTTATTGGGTCATAAGTTACCATATATATCTAAGTGTATATGTTTATCGTAAATAGCACATGTGTTATTCTTTAAGAGAATTGCACTTCAGCTCTTTACTGATTACCTTTCCCATCACCTTCTCTATATCGAAGAAAGTCATGGGGTCGTTATAGTCAATCTCCGAAATGGTATTATCCATATCATTAACGGCATTCGCTCTAAAACTTCTTTATCAGCCATAAGACCCTATTTGTATAAGTCTACATTGATATCGAATGGTGAATCGAAGTCTTTTAGCATCGCATGCTTCGTATCTTTCTCTGAGAGATTAGCATATTCAGTTGGGATTTTCCAATCGATACCGAGGGAATCATCAAGGATGCTGATGCCTCCATCAGCCTCTGGGTGATAGAAGTTATCACACTTGTATTGGAAGACGGCTGTTTCTGAGAGAACGGCGAAACCATGTGCAAAGCCCTTTGGAATGAAGAACTGACGATGATTGTCTTCTGTCAGTTCTACAGCCACATGCTTGCCATAGGTTGGTGATCCTTTGCGGATATCTACAGCTACATCAAGTACTCTGCCTTTTACGCAGCGTACCAGCTTGCTCTGGGTATAAGGTGGACGCTGGAAGTGCAAGCCTCGCATCACGCCATAACTGCTCATAGACTCGTTGTCTTGGCAGAAGTGAACACTGTGTCCCAGGATTGGGGTAACTTTCTCTTCAAACTCTCGCTCGCTGAAGCTCTCAAAGAAGTAGCCACGAGCATCACGGAAGAGGCGTGGCTCTATAATGAGAACGCCTTCAATATCAGTTTTGATTATATTCATTGTTTTCTAATATTCTAAATTCTTTCTTAGTGTTTGATTTTTCTCTTCAAGTATTGAAAGGAGATACTTGCCATAGTCGTTCTTCAACATGGGTTGAGCATTCTCTCTCAACTGTTCTGCGGTAATCCAACCCTGACGGTATGCAATACCTTCCAAGCAAGCTACCTTCAAGCCCTGGCGTTTCTCCAGAACCTCAATAAAGGTGGATGCTTCAGAAAGGGAATCATGGGTTCCGGTATCGAGCCAGGCAAATCCTCTTGCCATGGTCTGAACCTTCAGCTGCTTATCCTTCAGGAACTCCTGGTTTACGGTGGTGATTTCCAACTCACCACGAGCGGATGGCTTGATATGCTTGGCTACTTCTACTACCTTATTAGGATAGAAGTAGAGGCCTACTACGGCGTAATTGCTCTTTGGGTGCTCTGGCTTCTCCTCAATGCTGAGGCAATTGCCTTGCTCATCAAACTCAGCAACTCCATATCGTTCCGGATCACTTACACGATAGCCAAAAACGGTAGCCTTGTTATTCTGTTCAGCATCTACTACTGCTTGATGCAGCATCTGATTTAATCCTGCACCATAGAAGATATTGTCGCCCAATACGAGGCAAGCAGAATCATTACCAATGAATTTCTCACCGATAATGAAGGCTTGGGCTAAGCCATCTGGCGATGGCTGCTCTGCATACTCAAACTTCACACCGAACTGGCTTCCATCGCCTAAGAGGCGCTTGAAGCCTGGCAAATCAAATGGTGTTGAAATAATGAGTATCTCACGGATACCTGCCAACATCAATACTGATATTGGATAATATATCATCGGCTTATCAAAGATAGGAATCAGCTGCTTGCTGATACCCTTTGTGATGGGGTACAAGCGTGTACCACTACCACCTGCTAATACTATTCCTTTCATATAATTATTATTTATTGATCAATAACATTGTTCGAAAACCTACCCGTCCTTCCTTACCGTTAAAGAAGGCTTTTTTCGAAAACCTACCCGTCCTTCCTTACCGTTAAGGAAGGCTCCACCTTTCTCACCAAGCCTCTCTTCCCTCAGGGACGAGAGGCTGTAACCGCCCTCCGGTGCTCGGAACCGCTTCGCTCTAAGGTTGGCGGGGCATCAAAGCCCTGCGCCAGGTTATGCGGGATGGGACCGCATGGTAGTTGGATTGTTTGAAATAGATTATTATGAATCAGACTGAGTTTGAAAAAAAAGTTACTGCATATAAACGAGAGCGTATAGCCCCAACAGACGGACAAAAATTAATTTATTTAGGTGAAGTAAACGGTTTATGCCCTTTGTGTGGAAAATCACTTGTGCGTAATGGTGCAAGGGAAGTGAATAAATTCTTTGAGATAGCTCACATATTTCCTTGTAATCCTACAGTTGATGATCTTCAGCAATTGTATGGGGTTGAGTTGTATGGAGAAAACTCGGAAACCATGCATAATAAAATTGCTTTATGCAAAAATTGTCATTATGACTATGATAAAAATAAAACTAAGGAAAAGTATAATAATTTGCTTAAAATAAAAAAGAATCTTGAAAGAGTATATTCCGTAAATAATGAATTGGCCGATTGTAATTTAGAGGATGATTTGAGAAAAATGCTGGTCAGATTAAAAGACTTGAAATCAGGTGATTTGAACGGACTATCATTGAGTTATAATGCAGTAACTGTAAATCGAAAAATAGATGATACATCTATTATTCTTCAGAATAAAGTTATAGGCAATGTCATTTTGTATTTTAAGTTCATTCAAGAGTACTTGAAGGATTTATGTGAATCCTCAAACACTGATTTTGAATTAGTGGCAAGTAATGTTAGAACTGTGTATTTAAAATGTAAAAGAAAAGAAATGAATCAAGAGGAGATTTTTGAAACGATTAGTAACTGGGTTGTTTCTCAGACTCATTGTTCTCAAACTGCTGCTGAGATTATGGTTTCTTTTTTTGTTCAAGATTGTGAAGTGTATGATAAGCTTTCCTGATAAAATTGTACCTCTTCCAAAGAGTGTAATAGGCAATATGCTTATTATTTTAGAAGAATTAAATGGTACTAATCTGACATTAGATCTCTTATCGTATAAATTAAAGCATAAACTTAATATCGTTGATATGATAGATGCATTGATATGTCTTTATGCGATAGGAAAGATTGATTTTAAAGATCATCAATTAATTGTATTATGATAAAAGAAATATTTTGTGATAAGTTCAAGAAACAGCACGTTTCTTTTAAAGATGGATTAAATGTGGTGCTAGGAGATGATTCCGGAGCTAATTCTATAGGTAAAAGTACAATGTTGTTGGCTATAGACTATATGTTGGGGGGAGATCATTATCAAACTAAATCTGATATCATAAAACATGTTGGGCATCATACTGTTTTTGCGTGCTTTGAGTTTGACGGAGATAAATATTATTTTGCACGGAAAACAGAAAATAGCGATACTGTTTTCAAAAGTAGTCCTGATTACAAAATTTTAGAGGGTGAAGAGATGACTCTTAACCAATACAAAAAGTTCTTGCAGGATAATTATGCGTTGAATATTTTTGGATGTACTTTAAGAACTATAATCGGGCTTTTTGCACGTATATACGACCGTGGTAATTATACGGAAACATCTCCTTTGTTAGAGTATCCTAAGGAAAGCAGTGAGAATTGTATTAAAAGGATTGTAAAGATATTTGGCGTATATGAAGAGGTTGAGGCGTTGGACAAGAATGTGAAATCTTTGGCTGAGCGAAATAAGGTGTTCAAGAAAGCACTAGCTATCGACTTAATTAAGGGAGCCAAAAACAAAACTGAATTTAAGAAAATTGATGAACAAATTAAGTCTTTGCGACAAGATATTGATGTTTTAACTTTAGAATTGACTACTAGAGAAGTTCCTCTAGACGCATTGCAATTAAAAAAAGTGCTAGATATTAAGGAGGAATTAGTAAAATTTCAGATACTTAAAAATAAAGTTGACTCAAATATAAGGCGTATTCGACATAACTTAGAATCTACAAAGACTGCCCATTGTGTTGATTTGTCAAAATTGAAGAAATTCTTTCCTGAAGTAGATCTCTTAGAGGTTGCGAAGATTAATAATTTTCATTCAACTTTATGTACAGCACTAGCTGAAGAAATGGGTAACCAAATAAAATCGTTAGTAAAGTATAGGGAACAATTGGAATCAGAGGAACAAAAACTGCTTCAATCGGTCAAGGATGTCATGTCTGAAACTAATCCAAACAAAATTGGTATTCAGCAATTGGCACAAATGCAGAAGAACATGTTAGAGCTTATAAAGGAAAATTCGGCTTATGAAAAGAAAACTTCATATACAAAAGAAAAGACTGATGCTGAAAACTTATATAATGAAACATTGCAGAAGACATTGACAAGTGTACAGCAAATCATAAATACTAAAATTTCTGAATACAACGACATAGTATACAATAATACAAAGAAAGCGCCTCAATTGACACTACAACCTAAAAAGTATATATATAATTGTCCTGACGATGAGGGTACTGGATCTAGGTATAGTGGATTGGTTTTGTTCGATTTGGCTGTTTTGAAATGTACTAAGTTACCTATGTTGTTTCATGATTCTTTGATTCTAAAAAATATTGAAGATAAGGCCATTGAAAAAATCATGCAATTATATGATTCGTTTTCAAATAAGCAAATATTTATTGCTTTTGATAAGAAAACTGCATATACAGAAAAAACACAGGAAATCGTCATAAAAAACAAGGTGTTGGAACTCTCTCCAAATGGACATGAATTGTTTGGAAAACAATGGAGCCGATTAAATTAGGTGACAATAGAGGTATAATTGCCAACAAGCTATAAATGTTGATTTATAAATTTGCTGATGCGTAAAGTAGAATGGCAATGATTGCATTCTTATACCCGAATATTAAACAGATAGAAGTAATAGTAGTATAATGATGAAGGTGATAGCTTTAGTCATCGGCATTGATAATTATAGTCATCCGGAGTTCTTTAAGGCTTTGAAATGTGCAGTTTCAGATGCAAAAGCTGTAGCTGGGGTGTTTTCCCAATTAAAGATTGAGGTTATAGAGAGCTATGATGAAAGTGATGACGAAGTAAGGACAAGGCTGGATGAATTTACCAATAAAATTCAGGATGATATGCCTGATGTAGCTGTATTTCTCCCTGCTGACATCAGTATCGAACAGCTTCGAGCCTACATTAGTATAACGGTGTAGGCTTATGGCTAGAGTTTG
>ENA-UESD01000724-UESD01000724.1-human-gut-metagenome-genome-assembly--contig:-NODE-724-length-29186-cov-5.186918_pt1 | contig 29186 bp, 24 predicted proteins | sample MGYA00242985_ERZ507986 | MGnify/ENA primary metagenome ERZ507986 (study PRJEB26167, sample SAMN06115408) | human gut metagenome | host: Homo sapiens | place: China:Guangxi | collected 2016-04-06... | reverse complement strand
GCGTGGCCGCTCGTCACACGGCCCGCCAAGGATGGCGGCCTCGGCTTCAACCTCAAGTGGAACATGGGCTGGATGAACGACATGTGCCACTATTTGAAGCTGGATCCCTATTTCCGCCAGTACAACCACAAGGACATCACCTTCTCCATGATGTATGCCTTTTCTGAGAACTTTGTGCTGCCCATCTCCCACGATGAGGTGGTCCACATGAAGGGGTCCATCGTGGGGAAGATGCCCGGGGACTACGACAACCAGCTGCGGTGCCTGAGGGGCTTCTACGCCTATCTCCTGGCCCACCCGGGGAAGAAGCTGCTGTTTATGGGGGCGGAGATCGGCCAGTGGCACGAGTGGGACTCCGACGGGCAGCTAGACTGGTACCTGCTGGACCGACCAGAGAATCAGAAGCTCCGGAAGTTCTTCCGGGAGATCAACGCCTTTTATAAAAAGACGGCGGCTTTGTGGGAGGTCGACTTCGACTGGGCGGGCTTTGAATGGCTGGTGCCGGACGACAACCACAACAACGTGGTGGTGTTTCTGCGCAGGGACAAGAAGGGCCGCGACCTTATGTGCGCGGTGAACTTCTCGCCCAACACCTATACGAACTATCGGATGGGCGTGCCGCCCCACAGGCGGTATGTGCCCGTGTTCAATACCGATGACCCCGCATACGGCGGCGACGGTTTCGGCGATTCTGAGGCGGTGATGGTGGAGGCCGTGCCCTCCCATGGAAAGGAATGCTCCGCCGCCATCCGGATCCCGGCCTTCGGTGCGGTGTTCCTGCGGGGCGAGGGGACGTTCCCCAGACCCAGGAAGAAACAACAGGCAAAGGAGTTGGAAAAGACATGAAAAAAGAGTGCATCGCCATGCTGCTGGCCGGCGGACAGGGCAGCCGCCTGTACGTCCTCACCGGCGACATGGCCAAGCCCGCCGTGCCCTTCGGCGGGAAATACCGCATCATCGACTTTCCCCTGTCCAACTGCACCAATTCCGGCATCGACACCGTGGGCGTGCTGACCCAGTACCGGCCCCTGGAGTTGAACAGCTACATCGGCAGCGGCGTGCCTTGGGACCTGGACGGGTCCACCGGCGGCGTCCACATCCTGCCGCCCTACATGGGCAGCAAGGGCGGCACCTGGTACAAGGGCACCGCCAACGCCATCTATCAGAACATCGGCTTCATCGACCAGTATCAGCCGGAGTATGTGGTGATCCTCTCCGGTGACCACATCTATAAGATGGATTATTCCGAAATGCTCCGCCGTCACAAGGAATCGGACGCTGCCTGCACCATTTCCGTTATGGAGGTCCCCTGGGAGGAGGCCAGCCGCTTCGGCATCATGTCGGTGGATGGGGAGGATATGATCACCGAGTTTGCCGAAAAACCCCGCCAGCCCAAGAGCAATCTGGCATCCATGGGCATCTATGTGTTCTCCTGGAAAGCTCTGCGGCGCTACCTCACGGAGGATGAGGCGGATCCGGGTTCCGAAAATGACTTTGGCAAGAATATCATCCCCAAGATGCTGGCGGACGGCCAGCGGATGGCGGCCTTCCGCTTCCAGGGCTACTGGAAGGACGTAGGTACCCTCACCTCCCTCTGGGATGCCAACATGGATATGCTCTCTCCGGAATCCGGCCTGGACCTGTCTGACGAGTCCTGGCCCATCTTCGCCCGCAGCGTGGACGCGCCCCCCATTTACATGGGCGGCGACAGCCGTGTGAGCCACAGCGCCATCAACCGGGGCTGTGACATTGAAGGCACCGTGGAAAATTCTGTGCTCTCCCCCAGAGTCACCGTGGAAAAAGGCGCCAAGGTCAGCTATTCCGTGCTCCTCCCCGGCGTTACGGTGGAGACAGGCGCTGTGATCGAATACGCCATTATCGGCGAGGGCTGCCACATCGGTAAGGACTGCCGGGTGGGCGGCGCACCGGATTCCGCTCTCGATGGGAAATGGGATCTGACGGTGCTGGCCCCGGATTGCCAGTTGGAGGACGGCCGAGAGGTGGCCCCCGGCATTATGCTGGACCACCATGGTAAGGAGGTGCTGAAATGAACCGGATGCATGGCATTATTTTCGCCTATGAACAGCGCGGAGAACTGCGGGAGCTGACAGAGCGCCGTACCGCCGCGTCGATGCCCTTTGGAGGCCGGTACCGGGCGGTGGACTTTGCCCTGTCCAACCTGCTGAACGCAGGTGTTACCGATGTGGGTATGGTACTCCACGGCCGGTATCAGAGTATGCTGGATCATGTGGGCAGCGGCAAGGTGTGGGATATGTCCCGGAAGCGGGGCGGCCTGCATCTGCTGCCTCCCTTCAATTACCTTCACGAATGGGGCGTTACGCCCTTCCGGGGCAAAATGGAAGCCCTGGCCGGCGTCCGGGACTACCTGAACGAGATCCGGCAGGATTATGTGGTGCTGATGGAGGGCGACCTGGTGGCCAACCTCCCGCTGGCGGATATTCTGGAGCAGCATATCCGCACCCATGCCGACATCACCGCCGTCTGCGGAGATGACAGCTTCGCCACGGAAAACGGCACCTATTTTGAAAAGGACCCGGACGGACGCATCCGGGAGGTGCTGTTCAATATGCACCAGCCCAGAGGCTACCGGAGCCTGGACGTGTTTGTGATGTCCACGGACCTGCTGCGTTCTCTGGTGGACGAGTGCCAGGCAAGAGACCAGTACAGCTTCCGCCGGGATGTTCTGCAGGCCAAGCAGGATCTGCTGCATTTGCAGAGCTATACCTTCAGCGGCTTTGCCGCGCAGATCCGCTCCGTGCAGGAGTACTACGACCGCTCTATGCAGCTTTTGGATAAGCAGATCCGGGAGGACCTCTTTACGTCGGACCGGCCTATCCGGGCCAAGGGTGCCGATAAGGCGTCCACATACATCGGACCTGACGGCGTGTGCCTGAACTCCCTGGTGGCTGAGGGCTGCCGCATCGAGGGCACTGTGGTGAATTCCATCCTCTTCCCCGGCGTCACTGTGGAAAAGGGCGCAAAGGTAGAGGACTGCATCCTCTTCCGGGGCACCACTGTCCGGGAAGAGGCGCGGCTGTCCCATGTGATCACGGATAAGCATGTGGAGTTGCTGCCGGGCCGCACCATGGTGGGCCATACCGCATATCCCATTGTCATTGCCAAGGGCAGTGTGATCTGAGCAAGACGGCCTGACGGTTTTTCGTAAAAGCTCTGGTCTTTCTTCTCAGGAAAGGAGTAACAATATATGAAGATTCTGTATGCGGCCAGCGAGGCCGTTCCCTTCTGTAAAACCGGCGGACTGGCAGACGTAGCCGGTTCCCTGCCTCCCGCTCTGGCGGAGCAGGGAGCCGAGACCGCTGTGATCCTGCCTCTGTACCGGCGGGTCAGAGAAAAATTTGCTGACCAGCTGATGTTCCTGTGCTACGATTATGTGGATCTGGCCTGGCGGCACACCTACTGCGGTCTGTTTTCCATGAAAAAGGACGGCGTGACCTGGTATTTCCTGGATAACGAGCAGTATTTTGACCGGCCCGAGCTCTACGGTTATGTAGATGACGGAGAGCGCTTCGGCTTCTTCTCCCGGGCCGTGGTGAAGATGCTGGACCATCTGGAGTTCTGGCCGGATGTGATCCACTGCAATGACTGGCAGACGGCCCTGATCCCCATTTATCTGAAGGATGACGGCGTCCGGGAGGACCGGTATCGCTCTATCCGGACGGTGCTGACTATCCACAACATCGAGTATCAGGGACGCTATGACCCCTATTGCCTGGGCGACCTGTTCGGCCTGGACCGGGGCTGGGTGGATGACGGCACCCTGCTGCTGGACGGCGATCTGAATTTGCTGAAGGGCGCCATCCTCACCGCTGACGCGGTGAACGCCGTGTCCCCCACCTATGCGCAGGAGCTGAAGAATCCCTACTTTGCTCACCGGATGGAGGGCATTTTGACCCAGTGCGGCTATAAGCTGTCCGGCGTACTCAACGGCATCGACATGAAGCTCTACGATCCTGCTGCTGACGGACGCATCACTGCCAACTATACGGCGGAGGATCTGTCCGGCAAGGCTGCGGATAAAACCGCTCTCCAGAACCTGATGGGTCTGAACGAAGAGCCAAACACCCCCATTATCGCCATGGTGAGCCGTCTGGTATCCCATAAGGGATTGGATCTTCTGCGGGAGGTCATGGGCGACATCATGGAGCTGCCTGCTCAATTTGTGGTGCTGGGCAGCGGCGATGCCGGATATGAGGAGTTCTTCCGCCGGACGGCGGAGCGGTATCCCGGCCGTATGGCTGTGCGTCTGGGGTATAATGAGGCACTGTCCATGGCTATCTACGCAGGTGCGGATCTGTTCCTGATGCCCTCCCGCAGCGAGCCCTGCGGCCTTTCCCAGATGATCTCCATGCGCTACGGCACGGTGCCCATCGTCCGGGAGACCGGCGGCCTGAAGGACACCGTTCAGCCCTATGAGGCCTGGCGTGACGCCGGTACCGGCTTCACCTTTGCCAACTACTCCAGCGCGGATATGCTCCATGTGATCCGGGAGGCGGTGTATCTCTACAAGGATTATCCCGACGCCTTTGCCCGTTTGAGAGACCGGGCCATGGCACAGGATTTCAGCTGGAACCGCAGCGCCGGGGACTACCTGCGGATCTACGGCGCTGTCACTGGCCTTTCCTGGGAAAAGTCTGCCCCGGAAGCGCCTGCCGCGGAGGCTGCCGCCCCCACTGAGGAGCCGGTGATCGAGGTTCCTGCCGAGGAAGCTGCTGTTTCCGCTGCGGAGCCGGTCAGTGAGACCGCTGCAAAGCCTGCTGCAAAAAAGGCGGCGCGGAAAACGGCTGTAAAGAAGCCTGCGGCCAAAAAGACAACAACGAGAAAGACCGCAGCCAAGGCCACAACTAAAAAGGCGGCCGAAAAAGCGGTGGAAAAACCGACTGAAAAAGCAGCTGAGAAGCCCGTTGAGAAGCCGGCCGAAGAACCTGTTAAGAAAACTGCCGCGAAGACCATGGCGCCTGCGGACACCGTGGAAACCACGCAGCCTGTTCAACCCAAAAAGAAAGGAGCCGCTAAAAAAGCGGCAAAGTAAACCCGTATGACCGTACCATTTACCACGCAATCGTTACAAGACGCCCTGACCGCCAAGCTGGCCTTGAACTTCGGCACCGAGCCGGGGGAAGCCACGGATCAGGAGATGCTGAAAGCCTGCGCTCTGGTGCTGCGGGATGTGATGGCCCTCCGGGGCGTACAGACCGCCAAGGAAACGAAAAAGGAGCAGAAAAAGCAGGTCCACTATCTCTCTCTGGAATTTCTCATGGGCCGGAGCCTGATGAAAAACGCTTACAATCTGGGCGTGCTGCCCGAATTGAAGGAGGCTCTGGGCAACCTGGGCTTCAAGTCCGGCGACCTGTTTGAGCTGGAACCGGACGCAGGTCTGGGCAACGGCGGTCTGGGCCGCCTGGCCGCCTGCTATCTGGACTCCATGACCACGCTGGATATCCCCGCCACCGGCTACTCCATCTGCTATGAGCTGGGTATTTTCAAGCAGAAGATCGTGGAAGGTCAGCAGGTGGAGCTGCCTGATGACTGGAAGGGCGTTGGCTCCGCTTGGCTGCTGCCCAAGCCCGACGAGGCTCAGGCCGTCCACTTTGGCGGTACCCTTCGGGAATTCTGGCATGACGGCCATCTCCACATCGTCAACGAGAACTCCACCACCGTGCTGGCCGTTCCCTGCGACATGGTGGTGGCGGGCTATGATACCGACCACGTCAACACGCTCCGGCTGTGGGACGCCCGGTCCACCCGCCCTGTGGATATGGCCCTGTTTTCCCGCGGCGAATATCTGAAAGCCTCCGAGGACGAGGCCATGGCGGAGACCATCGCCAAGGTCCTCTACCCTGAGGATAACCACTACGAGGGCAAGTCCCTGCGGCTGAAGCAGCAGTATTTCTTTGTTTCCGCCACGGTGCAGTCCATCGTCACCAAGCATCTGGAGACCTATGGCACCCTGAAGAACTTCCATGAGAAAAACGTCATTCAGATCAATGACACCCATCCGGCTCTGGTGATCCCGGAGCTGATGCGGATCTTCATGGACGAGGCGGGCATGAACTGGGACGAGGCGTGGGACATCACCTCCCGCTCCGTGGCCTATACCAACCACACGGTCCTTTCCGAGGCGCTGGAGCGCTGGCCCCAGCAGCTGGTGGAGACCCTGCTGCCCCGCGTGTGGCAGATCATTCAGGAGATCGCCCGCCGCTGGCAGGAAAAGGTGGAGAATTTCTTCCACGATCCCTCTGTTACTGAAAAGATGGCTATTGTCTGGGGCGGCGAGGTACGGATGGCCAACCTGTGCGTTGCAGGCGGCCTGTCCGTCAACGGCGTGTCCGGCCTCCATTCCGAGATCCTGAAAAAGGACGTATTCAAAAATTCCTATGCCATGGAGCCCTGGAAATTCACCAACGTCACCAACGGCATCGACCACCGCCGCTGGCTCAGTGAGATCAATCCGGGTCTGGACGGTCTGGTGCGGGATCTGGCCGGTGGAGACGACTACCTGCTCCATCCTCAGGCGCTGAAAAAGCTGGATGCCTATGCGGACGATGCGGCTGTCCTCAAGCGTCTGGACGAGATCAAGTGGCAGAATAAGGTGAAGTTTGCCGACTACGCCCGGAAAGCTCAGGGTGTGACCCTGGACCCCAACGCCATTTTCGACGTGCAGGTCAAGCGGCTTCACGAATATAAGCGTCAGCTGCTGAACGTATTGCATATCATCACCCTGTATCAGCAGCTGCAGGACGATCCCAACTGCATCACCCGGCCCCACACCTTCCTGTTCGGCGCCAAGGCAGCACCGGGATATGCTGTGGCCAAGCGGATCATCCACCTCATCAACTCTCTGGCGGATGATATTTCCCATGATCCCCGCTGCCGAGGCAAGCTGCAGGTGGTGTTCCTGGAGAACTACCGGGTGTCTCTGGCCGAGCATCTGATGCCCGCCAGCGAGGTCTCTCAGCAGATCTCCACCGCCGGCAAGGAGGCCAGCGGCACCGGCAACATGAAGTTCATGATGAACGGTGCCCTCACCGTGGGTACTTTGGACGGCGCCAACGTGGAGATGCACGATGTGCTGGGCGATGAGAACATGTTCCTCTTCGGCCTCCATGCCGATCAGGCTGCTACACTGAAGCGGGAGGGCTATGTGCCCCAGCGCTATATCAGCCACGATCCCCAGATGGAGCGGTGCCTGAATGCCCTGCGGAAGGGCTTCCGGGACGGCGTCAGCTACGAGGACCTCTACCAGCGGCTCATCAGCCAGGACGAGTACCTCCTGCTGGCGGACTACCGGGCCTATTGCGACGCCGAGCGCCGCATGGCAGAGACCTATGAAAACCGGGAGACCTGGAACCGCATGAGTCTCCACAACATCGCCCGCAGCGGCATCTTCGCCGCCGACCGTGCTGTGGCGGAATATGCCGACAACATCTGGGACGTTCCCCACAGATAATCAGATTTGATCCAATATCAGCGCCGCCCTTTTGGGCGGCGCTGATATTTTTCACTCCTTCTGCCTTTGAAGTGTCCGCGAAGGAGAAAGTATTTAGATAAATTTCTAAATACCTGTTGACAGCCTGCGGGACATGTGCTATTTTCTATTTAGAAAATTTTCTAAATACTGTGCGAGGGAGGGCTGCGGATGGCCTTTGCAGAGACCTTCAAGGCGCTGTCGGACCCGGTGCGGCGAGAAATTCTGAACCTGCTGAAGGGCGGGCGTCTGACGGCGGGCGAGATCGCCGGGCGTTTCGATATGACTGCCGCTACGGTGTCCTATCACCTGTCCCAACTGAAAAAGGCGGGACTGATTTTTGAGAGTCGGGAGAAAAACTATATCTACTACAGCCTTAACGCCTCTGTGCTGGAGGAAGTCCTGCTGTGGTTACAGGACTTGAAGGGGGAAGGAAAAAAATGAAGAACAACAAGAGGGAAATGCTGCTGACTTCGCTGGTCTGCCTGCTGCCGCTGTTCGCGGGCGCGGCGCTCTACCCGCGTTTGCCGGAGACCATGGCGACACATTGGGACTTTTCCGGCAACGCAAACGGCTGGTCATCGCGTGCCGCCACTGTGTTCGGCCTGCCGCTGTTTATTTTGGCACTGCATCTCGTCTGCTTTTACGCCGAGAGCCGTGAGACGAAGAAAAATAGGAATCCTGTATTGCGGACGGTGCTGCTGTGGTTCTGCCCGGCCGTATCGCTGCTCGGCGGGGCGGTCACCCTCGGCACAGGGCTGGGCTATGAGATGCACATCAGCACCGTGGTACCGGTGTTCGTGGGACTGCTGTTCCTGATCCTTGGTAACTACCTGCCGAAGATCCGGCAGAACCGCACCATGGGCATCAAGCTGCCGTGGACGCTGCAAAGCGAGGAAAATTGGACCCGGACCCACCGATTGAGCGGCTTTTTGTGGGTGCTGTGCGGTCTTGTGATGATCCCCCTCTCCCTGCTGCGGCTGTGGAGCGGCTGGCTGTTTGGGGCGCTGCTGGCGGTGATGGTTCTGATCCCTACCGTCTATTCCTACGCACTTCACAGAAAAGGCATCTGACACAGAATAAAAGCGAGAACCCCCTGCGAAATGGATGCGTCCATTCCGCAGGGGGTCGTTTCTTGCTGTTTTTGCGTCGATCCTGATGTTACACAGAGAACAGCAGGTCGCTGTATACCGGGAAGGGCCACCGCTCGGCGGGGGTCAGTTCCTCCAGCCGGTCCGCCAGTTCACGGGCCTTTTCCATATCCGGGATCAGGTGATCATGGCTGTAAGCCATGGCCTTCTTCGCGTCTGCCGGGATCTTGCTGAGGTCCCGCTCCATTTTTTCCGTGGCAGCATAGAGCTTATCCGTCAGTTGGCCCATTTCACGGGCCACGGCGTCATCTGCCTTATGGCTGACGCCCATCTGCTCCTTTTTCCAGCCTCGCTCGCACAGCTCCGCCGTCACTGCGGATACGGCGGGCAGGATCTGCCGCCGCAGCATATCCGCCATGGTCCGGGCCTCGATGGTCAGGACCGTGGTGTAGTTCTCGATGTGGATCTCCGCACGGGCATTGATCTCCTCTTTCGTGTAAATCCCATGCTTGACGAAGAGGTCCACGTTTTTCTTGGCGGTGTAGACCGGCAGAGCGTCCGCTGCGGATTTCAGGTTGCTGAGGCCCCGCTTTTCTGCTTCTGCGATCCAGGCGTCATCATATCCGTTGCCGTTGAAGATGATCCGCTGGTGGTCGGTAAAGACCTTTTTGATGAGCTTTTCCAGATCCGACTGGAAATTCTTGGACTTTTCCAGTTGGTCGGCAAACTGCTGCAATTCCTCCGCCATGATGGTGTTCAAAGCAATGTTGGGACCGGAGATAGACTGGCTGGAGCCAAGCATCCGGAACTCAAACTTATTGCCGGTGAAGGCCATGGGAGAGGTGCGGTTCCGGTCCGTGTTGTCCTGGGGAATGGGAGGCATGGCGTCCACGCCGATCTGGAGGGTGCGTTTGCCGGCCTCCTTGAACTCCGTACCGCGGATGATGGACTGCACGATGGCATCCAGTTCGTCACCCAGGAAGATGGAGAGGACTGCGGGAGGTGCTTCGGAAGCGCCCAGACGGTGATCGTTGCCGGGGAACGCCACCGTAGCCCGCAGGAAGTCCTGATACTCGTCCACGCCCTTCACAAAGGCCGCCAGGAACAGCAGGAACTGGGCATTCTGGCTGGGAGTCTTGCCGGGCTTGAAGAGGTTCTTGCCTGTGTCGGTGTTCAGGGACCAGTTATCGTGCTTGCCGGAGCCGTTGACGCCGGCGAAGGGCTTTTCGTCCAGAAGGCACACCAGATCATGCTTTTCCGCGATCTTTTTCATGACCTCCATGGTGAGCTGGTTGTGGTCGCAGGCGGTGTTGGCGTCGGTATAGATGGGAGCCATCTCGTGCTGAGCGGGGGCCGCCTCATTGTGCTTGGTCTTGCTGTAAATACCCAAGGCCCAGAGGTTTTCGTCCAGGTCCTTCATGAAGGCTGCTACCCGGGGACGGATGGCGCCGTAATAGTGGTCATCCAGCTCCTGACCCCGGGGAGGCTTGGCACCAAACAGGGTGCGGCCGGTCATCCGCAGATCCTCCCGCTGGTTGTACAGCTTCTTATCTACCAGAAAGTACTCCTGCTCCGGGCCGACACAGGGAATGACCTTATGGGTCTCTGTGTCCCCGAACAGCCGCAGAATGCGGACAGCCTGCCTGCTGACATCCTCCATGGAGCGCAGCAACGGCGTCTTTTTGTCCAGCGCGTGACCGCCGTAGGAGCACAGAATGGTGGGGATGCAGAGGGTGCCCTCCTTGATGAAGGCAAAAGAGGAGGGGTCCCAGGCGGTATAGCCACGGGCCTCAAAGGTGGCCCGCAGGCCGCCGGAGGGGAAGGAGGAGGCATCCGCCTCGCCCCGAACCAGATTCTTGCCGGAAAACTCCAGAATGACCCGGCCGTGGTCGCTGGGAGCGATAAAGCTGTCATGCTTTTCCGCCGTGAAGCCAGTCATCGGCTGGAACCAGTGGGTATAGTGGGTGCAGCCCCGCTCCACCGCCCAGGTCTTCATGGCCCCGGCAATCTCGTTGGCGGCAGCCAATTCCAGAGATGCTCCATCGGTGACGCAGCGCTTCCACGCCTGATAGCAGGCGTCGGACAGCCGCTCCTTCATGGTTTCCTCATTGAATACTCTGCTGCCAAACAGTTCGGGCAGTTTCAGCTCGCTCATGGCGGTCCCTCCGTTCAAGACGATAAAATATCAAGTTTATCCTACCATAAATTCATGTAAACGCAAGAAAAACATAAAAAAATCTCACAATATGAAACTGAGTGTATCACGGGGCCGTCCCCCTGTCAAACGGTAAACTGCACAAATACGGCTCCGTCCGGCGGCTTGGGTCTGTCTGCGGATTTTTTTACCTTTTCTTCCCCGGCATCTTTCCAAAACCGACGGCCTGTGCTATACTTTTATTTATGTGTTTAAAAACAAAAGATAAGGGGCGTTCATCATGGGAGCCATTGGGTTTGACAATCAAAAATATCTCACTACGCAGTCTGAACAGATCAAAAAGCGGATCCACCAGTTCGGCGGGAAGCTGTATCTGGAATTCGGCGGGAAGCTGTTTGACGACTATCATGCCTCCCGGGTACTGCCGGGCTTTGAACCGGACAGCAAGATCCGGATGCTTCAGCAGTTGAAGGATGATGTGGAGATCGTCATCGCCATCAACGCCGGGGACATTGAGAAGAATAAAATGCGGGGGGATCTGGGTATCACCTATGATGAGGATGTCCTCCGCCTGATTGATATTTTCCGGGACATGGGGCTGTATGTGGGCAGCGTGGTGCTGACCCGTTACAGCGGACAGGATGCGGCTAACGCTTTCCTTCACCGGCTGGAAAAGCTGGGCATCCGCTGCTACCGGCACTATCCCATCGCAGGCTACCCCTCCGACGTGGCCCACATCGTCAGCGACGAGGGCCTGGGCAAAAACGACTATATCGAGACCAGCCACTCCCTGATCGTGGTGACGGCCCCCGGCCCCGGCAGCGGCAAAATGGCCACCTGCCTGAGCCAGCTGTACCACGACCACAAGCGGGGCGTCGATGCCGGCTATGCCAAGTTTGAGACCTTCCCCATCTGGAACCTGCCCTTGAAGCATCCGGTCAACCTTGCCTATGAGGCCGCTACCGCCGATCTGGATGATGTGAACATGATCGACCCCTTCCATCTGGAGGCCTACGGCATCACTACCGTCAATTATAACCGGGATGTAGAGATTTTCCCGGTGCTCAACGCCATTTTCGAGAAGATTCAGGGCAAATCCCCCTACAAATCCCCCACGGACATGGGCGTGAACATGGCGGGGAACTGCATTGTAGACGACGAGGTATGCCGCGCCGCCTCCCGTATGGAGATCCTACGGCGGTATTACACCGCGAAAACCGAGCTGGTCCAGGGCAAGGGGGCGGAGGAGACTGTCCGCAAGCTGGAGCTGGTGATGCAGCAGGCCGGCGTGACGCCGGAGATCTGCCCCGCCGTGGCAGCGGCGCTGGACAAGGCGGAAGCCACCGGCGCTCCCGCCGGCGCCATGGTGCTGCCGGATGGCCGGATCATCACCGGCAAGACCTCCGGGACATTGGGGGCTGCGGCGGCGCTGCTGCTGAATGCTCTGAAGGCTTTGGGAAATATCGACGATCAGTTTGAACTGATCTCCAAGCAGGTCTTAGAGCCTGTCTGCCATCTGAAAACCACCTATTTGGATCACCGTAACCCCCGACTCCACACCGATGAGGTACTGCTGACCCTGGCGATCTCCGCCCTGACCAACCCGCTGGCGGACCTTGCCAAACGGCAGCTGCCCGGTCTCCGGGACAGTGAGGCCCACTTCTCCGTCATCATCAGCGAGGAGGATCTGAAAATCTTCAAGCGTCTGGGTGTCCGGGTGAGCTGTGAACCGAAGTATGAGACCAAGCGGCTCTATCACCGCTGAGAACATTTGCCCCTGCGCTTGACACATCAGAAAGGAGACGGCGTGTGACACCGAAGATCGTCTGCGTCGCAGGCCCCACCGCCTGCGGCAAAACCACACTGGGCGTTCTGCTGGCCCAGCGCTTTCACGGAGAGGTGGTCTCTGCCGACTCCATGCAGATCTACCGGGGCATGACCGTCGGCACCGCCGCCCCTACGGAGGCGGAAATGCAGGGGGTTCCCCACCACATGATCGCCGTGGCGGAGCCCAGCGAACAGTGGAGCGCCGCAGAATACGTGGCGAAGGCCACGCCCATCGTGGATGACATCCTTTCCCGGGGAAAGCTGCCCATTCTGGTGGGCGGCACCGGATTGTGGATGGACGCCCTGATCCGGGGACACGGCTTCGCCGGCGGACACGCCGGCGGAGAGGTGCGCCGGGAATTGGAGACCCGGTTTGACCGGGACGGCATTGAGCCGCTGCTGGCAGAGCTGCGGCAGGTGGACCCGGAAAGCGCCGCACGGCTCCATCCCGCCGACACCAAGCGCATTCTCCGAGCGCTGGAGGTCTATCTGGAAACGGGCGAGACCATCTCCGCCCACAATGCTGCCACCCGCCAACTGCCTCCCCGGTATGACGCAGTATGGATCGGCCTGCAATTCGCAGACCGGGCCGACATGAAGGCGCTCATCGACCGCCGTGTGGACAAGATGGCGGAGGAGGGGCTTTTAGAGGAAGTCCAAGCTCTGCTGGCCATGGGGCTGCCCCGGAATGCCACCGCCATGCAGGCCATCGGCTATAAGGAGTTTTTGGGCGTGCTGGACGGGACCCTTACGGAGCAGGAGGCACTGGAGCTGGTCAAGCTCCGCTCCCGGCAGTATGCCAAGCGCCAGCTCACCTGGCTGCGGCGGAATCCGGCTATTCACTGGATCTATTGGGAAAAAGACCGTGATTTTGCCCGGGCCCTCCAGATTTCGACAGAAATTTTGACCGCTTCTGGCTTAGGATAAGCTCAGGGGCGGCGGTCATCGACCGACAGAGACAGCGTACCGCTGGCACAGCCGCTCCCAAATAAAGAAGGAGCGGAATACTATGCAGAAAAAAATCAATTTACAGGATCTCTTCCTCCTGCGTCTTCGGCAGGAGCGGCTGCCCGTCACCGTGTTTTTGATGAACGGGTTCCAGATGCGGGGCACCGTTACCGGCTACGATCCCTTCGTGGTGGTGCTGGAAAGCGACGGCAGGCAGCAGGTGATTTACAAACACGCCATTTCCACAGTGGTCCCCCTTCGTCCGGTGGCCCTGCGGGAAAGTGAGGAGGAAGCCGCCCTGTAACGATACGAGGCGTACATGAATCGATCATCCTTTGTAAGCAAGCTGTTCACGCCGGTCATCACCCTTCTGGTGCTGGCCTATTTCGGCTATCAGATCTACGGCTATGTAAGCGACCCCTTTTCCACCACCCTGGCCTACACCTATCAGGTGGAGGATACGGTGGACATCAGCGGCTATGTGGTCCGGCAGGAGCAGGTGCTCACCGGCGATGCCGGCGGCCTTATGCGGCTGCGGAAAAACGAGGGCGAGCGAATCGGCACCGGCGGGGCCGTGGCCACCGTCTACGCCGATCAGGCGTCCTTGGACCGGCAGAACGAGATCGAAACCCTGAATAACCGCATCGAGCAGCTGGAATACGCTCAGGAATCCATGCTGGGCGCGGAGGTCACGCTGAAGCTGGACAGCCAGATCGCCCGGTCCCTGCTGGATTACCGGACCGTTGTGGCGGCGGGACGGCTGGACGCGGCGGAGAGCCGGGGGCAGGAGCTGCGGTCTCTGGTCCTCAAGCGGGATTATACCTATTCCGGCACCGAGGATCTCAGTGGGCAGCTGCAGGAATTGAAAAATCAGTTGAAAACCCTGCGGTCTCAGGCTGCTAACTCCGTAAAGACCATCCGGTCTCCCCGGTCCGGTTTGTTTTCCGCCGTGGTGGACGGCTACGAATCCGTTCTGACGCCGGACAGTTTGTCCGCGCTGACTCCCAGTGCTCTGAATAAGCTGTCCTCTGCCGAGATCCCCGCCAACACCGGAAAGCTGATCCTGGGGGACAACTGGTATTATGTGGGCGTGGTCTCCGCACAGGAGGCCCAGACCCTTCAGACCCGCCAGAACCGTCTGGGAACCGGAGAGAGCCTGTCCCTCCGGTTTACCAAGAATGTGGACCGGGACCTGTCGGTCACGCTTTTGTCCGTGGGCGCGGAGGAAAACGGCCGCTGTGTGGTGACTTTCCAGGGGAATACATATTTGCAGGAACTGACGCTCCTGCGCCGCCAGAGCGCCGAGATCATTCTGGATACCACCGATGGACTGCGGGTCCCTCTGGCTGCGCTGCGTGTGGCCACCCAGACCGTTACGGAAAAGGACCCGGAGACCGAGGAGACCACCAGCAAGGAGGTCAATGTCACCGGTGTTTACTGCGTCTCCGGCGCAAAGGCCCGGTTCAAGCCGGTAGAGGTGCTGCTCACCGGTGACGATTACGCTGTGGTCCGGTCTGCCGGCTCCACGGAGAAGCTGCGGCTGCGGCCCGGTGACGAGATCATCGTTGCCGCACGGGATCTGTATGACGGAAAAGTTGTTTCATAAAGAAAGAGAGGGATGTTCTATGTCCATTCAGACAAATATTCAGGAGGTCCGTCAGCGGATCGCCGCCGCCTGCGGAGAATGCGGCCGGGACCCCAAGGAGATCACGCTGGTAGGCGCCAGCAAGATGAATGACGCCGCCGCCTGCCGGGAGGCCATCGCCGCCGGAATCGACGTTTTGGGCGAAAACCGGGTCCAGGAGATGACGGAAAAGATGAGCCAGAACGCCTATGACGGCGCGCCGCTCCACTTCATCGGTCATCTCCAGCGGAACAAGGTCAAGCAGGTGGTGGGCAAGGTAGCCCTGATCCAATCCGTGGGGTCTCTCCCCTTGCTGGAAGCCGTTGAAAAAGAGGCGGAAAAGCAGGACATCGTTCAGGACATTCTTCTGGAGGTGAACATCGGCGGTGAGGAGGCCAAGAGCGGCTTTGCCCCTGCTCAGTTGGAGGACGCCGCCAGAGCAGCTCAGGCCATGTCCCATGTCCGGGTCCGAGGATTGATGACGATTCCCCCCGCAGACAGCGACCGGGACACCAATATTCGCTATTTTCAGGAAGTCCGGGCACTTTATGTTGACATCAACGAGAAATTGTTCCATAATGAATTAAAGTGCCTTTCTATGGGCATGAGCGGCGATTTTGAGGATGCTATCCGAAATGGCGCCACCATGGTCCGTGTGGGCACCGCGATTTTCGGTGCCCGGTATTATCCCACTTGATTGCAGGAGGTTTTGGCTTATGGGTATTTTGGACGAGCTGAAGAAGCTGACCCATCCCTATGATGACGAGGATGAGGAATATGAGGATTTTGAGGAACCCCGTGAGCGCTCCTTCGATGACCGCCGCAACAAAGCGGAGGATCGCCGGAACAAGGTGGTAAACATCCATGCCACCACGCAGCTGAAGGTGGTGCTGGTGAAGCCGGACCGCTTTGAGAACGCCTCGGAGATCGCCGATCAATTGAAGGACAAGCGGACGGTGGTGCTGAATCTGGAATCCACCAACAAGGATGTGGCCCGGCGGCTCATCGACTTCCTTTCCGGCGTGGCCTATGCCGGCGAGGGCAAGATCAAAAAGGTTGCCGCAAACACCTACATCATCACGCCTTACCACGTGGAGCTGGAGGGGGATCTCATCGATGAGCTGGAAAGCAACGGCTTATATTTCTAAGCAGGGAGGATATTGGATATGCTGACACCTCAGGAGGTTTCGACCCATTCCTTTGCCAAGGCGTCCTTTGGCGGCTACAACATGGCCATGGTGGACGAATTTCTGGATGAGCTGACTGACGATTATACCGCTCTCTACAAAGAAAACGCGGCGCTGAAAGCCAAATTGAAGGTTCTGGTGGAGAAGGTGGAGGAATACCGTGCCACCGAGGATTCCATGCGGGCCACCCTGCTCACCGCTCAGCGGATGGCGGATTCCATTGTGAAGGAAGCCGAACAGAAGCGGGATCAGATGATGACGCAGGCGGAGATCGACGCCAAGCTGAGGATCAACTGCCTGAAAAACGAGGCTGCCGCCGCGGAGGAACGTCTGCGGAAAGGCAAGGAGGAGCTGGAGAAGTTCTCTGCTGCCGTCCGGGCTGTGTGCGATAAGGAGATCCAGCTTTTGAATGAGCTGCCTCAGGCCCCGGTGGAGCTGCCTCAGGAGGAAGCCAAACCGGAGGACTCCGTTCAGGAGATCGAGGACAGCGTCATGGCCGCGTTCAGCGAAGCAGCGCCGGAGGACGGCGACACGGCGGAGACCCATACGGAAGTGTCTGAGCCTGTTGCCGAAGCGGCGGATCCCGCCGCTGACACCAGCGACCCCTTTGGGGATTTTCCCGACCTTTCCAGCACACGCCAGATCAATCTGGACGAACTGAAATTCGGCCGTAATTACAATACTTGACAAAAAGCGGCCTGCAAGGCCGCTTTTTGCTCTTTCAGGAGGTAGCTATATGGAAACGCAAGCGCCGATCATCGCCTTCCTGTATGACTTCGACAAGACTCTGTGCACCACGGACATGGAGGACTACGCCTTCATCCCCTCCCTTGGGTATACCCCGGCAGAATTCTGGGGCAGGGCCAACGCCTTTGGCTGGGAAAACCGGATGGACGGCCTGCTGGCCTATATGTACACCATGATCCAGGAGTGCGCCGCGCAGAATATCAAGCTGGACCGGGCCTTCCTGAACCACTGCGGTGAGTCCATCCAACTGTTCCCCGGCGTCCGGGAGTGGTTTGCCCGGATCAACGCCTTTGGGGAGAGTCTGGGCGTTCAGGTGGAGCACTATGTCATTTCCTCCGGTCTCCGGGAGATCATCGAGGGCAGCGGAATCGCTCAGGAATTCCGGGAGATCTATGCCTGCGAGTTCTACTACAACGAAAATGGCGACGCCTGCTGGCCCAAGCTGGACGTCAACTTTACCAATAAGACCCAGTTTGTCTACAGGATCAATAAGGGGATTTTGGATGTGTCCCGGGATAAGGAACTGAACGACTCCATGCCGGACGATTCCAAGCGGGTCCCCTTTACCAACATGATCTATATGGGAGACGGTCTTTCCGACGTGCCTTGTATGAAAATGATGCGGGCCTACGGCGGACAGGCCATCGCCGTCTATCAAGCCAGCAACCGGCAGGGTGTGGAAAAGCTGCTGGCGGACGGACGGGTGGATTTCATTTTCCCGGCAGACTACCGGGAGGGCATGGAGCTGGACCGCACCGTCCGGGACATCCTCCGGAAAATGACCATCACCGACCGGCTGCTGGAGGTCAACAACCGCCAGCTCCGCAGCATCGGCGGCGATGTACTTCCCAATCAGGTGGGACTGTTTTGAACACGGAATATCTGAATGATCGGAAAACCGGCGCAGAAAATGCGCCGGTTTTTTCTGTTTTTCCAGGAAAATCTCTTTACTTACAGTATCGTTTCTGTTAAACTATACGCTGTGTATTGAATCAATTCAGCCGGGGCAGCGCCCCGGCTGTTTCACGGAGGGAATCCATGGCAACAGAATTTTCCAGAACCCTGTCCCTGCTGCGGAAAGAGCGGGGGGTTTCTCAGCGGGTGGCCGCTGCGGATTTGGGAGTGTCTCAGGCCCTTTTGAGCCATTATGAAAACGGCATCCGGGAGCCGGGCCTTGCCTTTGTGTCCAAGGTCTGCGACTACTATCACGTCTCCGCAGACTATATGCTGGGCCGGACGCTGGCACGGGACGGCAGTATGCTGACTGCCGAAGAGATCTTAAACGCCGCTGAGCCGAGCAATGTGCTTCAGGGCAGCGTGCTGGCCACCCTCCGGGGCAAGCTCATCACCAGCGCCAGCGGCGTGCTGTTCGGTCTGCTGGGCAAGCTGGGAGACAAGGACGCCATCAACGCCGCGGCGGACAGTCTGGGCTGCCACATCTACCTGCTTTACCGGCTGCTCCACCGGGCCGCCGGAGGCAGCACCGCCTATTTTGCTTTGCCCGAGGAGGACTGCGCTGCAGGCGCCGCCTCCGCCGGGGCCTCTCTGGCCCGGACGGACTACGCCCGTGCGCTGGCGAAACTGTCCCGTGAAAAGGCCGCCTTCCCGGATCTGTCCCACGAGGCGGTCAACAGCGCCTTCCCTGGCCGGAGCCAGGGTATGATCCAAGTCCTCAGCACGGCGGACGGCCAGCTCAACCGCCTGAATCAGTCCGGCCTGAAATGAATGTGCAGTCTCTGGCCTTTCTGGCCTTTTTGACCGTCACCGTCTGCGTCTGCCGTTTGCTGCCCAAGGAGCGAACCTGGGTGCTTTTGGCGGCCAGTCTGGTATTTTACCTCTGGGGCGGCGCTCCAGCGGCTCTGTGGGGGTGCGGACTGCTGGCGGTGTCCTCTCTTGTCAGCTATCTCGCGGCCAACACGCTGCGAAAGCACCGCCGAAAAAGCGTCCTTCTTGCCGTCGTCTGCTATCACATCGCGGTATTGGGGATTTTCAAGTACACCGGTTTTTTCACCGGCGGCGCGGTACGGATGCCCTTCGTGCCCTTGGGTATCAGCTTTTTCACCTTCCAGCAGATCTGGTATCTTCGGGAGGTCTATGCCGGGACCTTTTCACAGGTCCCCACTCCGGCAGAATACCTGACCTACAGCTTCTTTTTCCCCACGGTGTCCTCCGGTCCCATCTTGAAGCCGGGGAATTTCTTCCCCCAGCTGCGGGAGACCTCTCCCCTGCCCCAGGATACCGCAGCCGGTCTGTACGCCATCGGTCTCGGCCTTGCCAAAAAGGTGTTGCTGGCGGACAATCTGGGCGTGCTGGTGAACAACGGCTGGAGCAGCCTCTCTGAGCTGACGGCTCTGACCGCGTGGTGCGTGATCCTAGGCTACACGCTTCAGCTTTACTTCGACTTTTCCGGATATTGCGACCTTGCTGCCGGCTGCGCCCGGCTGCTGGGACTGCGGCTGCCCATCAACTTCGACTCTCCCTACCGGAGTCTATCCGTTACGGAGTTCTGGAAGCGGTGGCACATGACCCTGACGGCCTTCCTCCGGGAGAACGTCTACTTTCCCCTGGGCGGCAGCCGAAAGGGCCGGGGCCGTACATACCTGAACATTCTGGTGGTGTACCTCGTCAGCGGCATCTGGCACGGCGCGGGGTGGACCTTCATCCTCTGGGGCCTGCTTCACGGGCTGGCGCAGGTTCTGGAACGCCTGTGGGGAAAACGGCGGGACGCTCTGCCCCGCTGGGTCCGGTGGGCCATGACCTTCCTCTTTATCAACCTTGCGTGGGTCTTTTTCCGGGCACCGGATGTGTCCTCCGCTTTGCTTTTACTGAAAACCGCCGTTACCGGCGGGATGGGCGGGATCCGCCTGTGGCTGGTGAACGGCTTGTTCCGCCGGGAGATCAGCGCGCTGGAGTTGCTGCTCCCGGTCATCGGCCCCTATACAGCCTACCTGCGGGTGGCGCTGATCTTGGGGATCGGGCTGCTGGCGGCTTTGTGGCCCCGGAACGTCATCCGTCAGATGGATACGTTCCGTCCCAACTGGCGTAGCGGCCTGTATGTGCTGGCGTGGACGGTATGGGCCATTTTGTCCTTCACCGGCGTGGTGACATTCATCTATTCCAACTTCTAAAGAAAGGAGGCCCCGCCATGGAACAGCGCGCCTATCAAAAATGGACCCGGGGTCTGCTTTTGGGGCTTGTGCTTGTGCTGACGGCCTGCGCCGCCGTGGTATACAGGGTGGACCCCTGCTTTTACTACCGGATGCCCACGGACCGGGAGCCTGTCTTCTTCAGTGAACGCTACCAAACGGCGGGTATCGTCCGCAACAACCCGGCGGACGTGGTGCTGCTTGGCTCCTCCATGACCGCCAACTGCTACGGCAGTCAGCTTGAGACCGTTTTCGGCGGCACGGGCCTGCGGCTCACCATTCCTGACGGCTATTTCAGTGAATTCGATCAGGTGATGGGCCTGCTGATGCGGACCCACCCGCCCAAGCGGGTGCTGTTCGCCATGGATACCAATATTTTCACCCGGTCTCCTGACGGTGTTACCGGTGCAATGCCCGATTATCTCTATGACTCCAGTACCATCAATGACGTGAAATACCTGTTGAATAAGGACGTGCTCTATTACAGCCTCTACGCCCTGATGGCCCAGCGCTGGGACGAGGGCGAACCGCTGGACAAGGGATTTTCGTGGATGGATACCGTCTGGTGGAACCACATGACCGCCTTGGAGGAATATACCCGGCCGGACATCGCGCCGGAGCCGATGCCCCGGGACGGCCTGCTGGCGGACGCCGCCAAAAATCTGGCGGTTGCGGCAAGCTGGGCGGAGCGGTACCCGGAGGTGGAATTTGATTTTTACTTTTCCCCTTACAGCATCCTCTATTGGGACAAGATCGGCCGCATGGGAGAGACAGACGCCGTGTTTGCGGCACTGGAACTGGCCTGTGAAACGCTGCTGCCCTACGAGAACGTCACCCTCCACGGACTGCTGTTTGACCGGGATATCATCGAGCACCTGGACTACTACTGTGACTACGTTCACCACTCCGACGAGGCGGGCGCGCTGGCGCTGGAAAAGATCCATTCCGGTACCGATCGGCTGACCGAGAAAAATTATCGGGAAACTCTCGCCAACTGGCATGACTTTGTGGTAAACTACGACTACGATAAATTCTGGGACGATTACTACTGGTATCAGTTCCATACACCGGCAGGCGCAAAGACCTGACCGTTTCACATGAAACCTGAGAATTCCGTCCCTTGGGACGTTTGCCTACGGAGGTTTTTTCTATGACCAAGCAATCCAATATCCGAAATTTCTCCATCATTGCTCACATCGACCACGGCAAGTCCACTTTGGCGGACCGGCTGCTGGAGATCTGCGGCGCCGTTTCCCAGCGCCAGATGGAAAATCAGCTTTTAGACAACATGGATCTGGAGCGGGAGCGGGGCATCACCATCAAGGCCCGTGCCGTGAAGCTGAACTACAAGGCTCAGGACGGCGAGACCTATGAACTGAACCTGATCGACACGCCGGGCCATGTGGACTTCAACTACGAGGTTTCCCGGTCGCTGGCCGCCTGTGAGGGCGCTGTTCTGGTGGTGGACTCCACACAGGGCGTGGAGGCCCAGACCTTGGCCAACACTTATCTGGCTATGGAGCACGATCTGGAGATCCTCCCCGTGTTCAACAAGATCGACCTGCCTGCTGCGGACCCTCTGAAGTCCAAGCAGGAGGTGGAGGACATCATCGGCCTGCCCGCCATGGACGCCCCGGAAATCTCCGCCAAGATGGGCATCAACATCGAGGCGGTGCTGGAGGATGTTGTCCGCAATGTTCCGGCTCCCAAGGGTGATCCCAAGGCCCCGCTGAAGGCGCTGGTCTTTGACAGCCAGTATGACAGCTATCGGGGCGTGGTGGTGTATTTCCGCATCATGGAGGGCACCATGCGCACCGGTCAGACCATCAAAATGATGGCCACCGGAGCGTCCTATCAGATCGTGGAGTGCGGTCATCTGCTGCCCTTGGGTCTGGAGCCCTGCGATTCCCTGTCTGCCGGTGAGGTGGGCTATTTTACAGCTTCTATCAAGACCGTCAGCGATACCCGGATCGGTGACACCATCACCGACGCGGCGAACCCCACGGCGGAGCCCCTGCCGGGCTACCGGCCGGTGCAGTCCATGGTCTACTGCGGCATTTACACCGAGGATGGCTCCAAGTACCCCGACCTGCGGGACGCGCTGGAAAAATTGCAGCTGAATGACGCATCCCTGAGCTTCGAGCCGGAGTCCTCTGCGGCCCTGGGCTTCGGTTTCCGATGCGGCTTCCTGGGAATGCTCCACATGGAGGTCATTCAGGAGCGTTTGGAACGGGAATTTGACCTGGATCTGGTGACCACCCTCCCCTCCGTTATCTACCACGTTTATAAGACCAACGGTGAACTGGTGACGGTGGACAATCCTCACAACTACCCGGACCCCTCCCTCATCGAGCGGGCGGAGGAGCCTTACGTCAAGGTGAACATCATTGCCCCCAACGAGTATGTGGGCAACATCATGCCCATGTGTCAGGACCGCCGGGGCGAGTTCAAGGATATGCAGTATCTGGACACTCATCTGGTGGAGCTGCATTACCAGATGCCCCTGAATGAGATCATCTACGACTTTTTCGATGCGCTGAAGGCCAACACCAAGGGCTACGCCTCTCTGGACTATGAGCTTTCCGGCTACCGTCCCAGCGATCTGGTGAAGGTGGATCTGCTGCTCAACGGCGATCAGGTGGACGCGCTGAGCTTCATCGCCCACCGGGACAAGGCCTATCCCCGTGCCCGCCGTCTGTGCGAGAAGCTGAAGGAGAATATTCCCCGCCAGCTCTTTGAAATTCCCATTCAGGCGGCCATCGGCGGCCGAGTCATCGCCCGGGAAACCGTCAAGGCCATGCGGAAGGACGTGCTGGCCAAGTGCTACGGCGGCGACGTCACCCGGAAGAAGAAGCTGCTGGAAAAGCAGAAGGAAGGCAAAAAGAAGATGCGAGCCCTGGGCACTGTCCAGATGCCCACGGAGGCGTTCCTGGCTGTCCTCAAGCTGGATGAATAATCTCTTTTTGCCTTCCTGCGAGCCGCAAAGCGGCGAGCCGGCGCTGTGCGCCATTATTTCAATCAGCTTTTGAAACGCGGAGCGTTTTCAAAAGGCAAAAAGAAGATGCGGGCCCTGGGCACTGTCCAAATGCCCACAGAAGCCTTCCTGGCTGTCCTCAAGCTGGACGAGTAACGGTTTTTTGCCTTGCCGACGCATGGACGCCTTTCAATCCTGTAAAACAAAACAGCCCCCGTCCGGATTACCGGACGGGGGCTGTTTTTGTGAAATCACATCAGGTTGTAGAGGATCTTGGCCATCTGGCCGCGGGTGATGTTGCTGTGGGGCTTGAAGCTGCCGTCACTGTAGCCATTGATGACCCCCTGAGCTGCCATGGTGCGGATGTAGTAGTCGGCATAGCCGGGGATCTTGCCGCTGTCGGTGAAGGTCAGGTTCGCCAGCGCATAGCCCTTAGCTTGGGTGCGGCCAATCATGGCGGCAGCCTGGGCGCGGGTCAGAGCGTTGTTGGGATTGAAATACAGGCGGCCGTTTTTCTCTGCGCCGGAGATGACGCCCTCGGTATAAAGTGCCTTGACTGCGGGAATGGCGTATTCCGGAATGTTGTCCAGATCTGCGAAGGGCAGCGCTGCGTCAGCGTACTTGTTTTCGTCCAGCTTCAGATAGCGGTAGAGCATGACGGCGAACTGGGCCCGGCTGATATTCTGGTTGGGCCGGAAGGTGCCGTCACTATAACCGGTGGTAATGTTGGCGTTATACAGGAAGTCCACATAGGTGGCGGCCCAGTAATCATTGATGTCACTGAACTTGTGGTCCATGTTGTAGGAATCGATGTCCACGCTGGCCCGGCCGATATTGCCGGAGGCATCCACAGCGGTAACGGTGATCCGCAGGGCCTCCCAGCTCTCGCCGGGGGCGGGGAGCGTGTACTGGAAGGAACCGGTCTTGGCATCATAGTTTTCCAGAGGCTCCGCGACACCGTTTCTCGTCACCGTAATGGAGGAAGCGGGCAGAACGCCGTCCACCAGATCGGAGACCTTCACGCTGATCGTCTGAGTCTGCTCATCCAGTGCGGCTGTCACCGTCGGCGGGGCGTTATCCACCGTGCCGGGGAAGGCGGCGGTGATTTGGTCGATATAGACTGTGCCGCTGCGGGGGGTGTCGGCGTAGGTCACCTGAATATGGTCCCAAGTGGCGTCCGTAGTGGAGGGAGCGTAAATGACCACGCCGCTCAGAGTGAAGTCCTGGGGCAGCGGCACGTTGATCTGCTTCCAGCCGGTGAAGTCCAGCGTGGTGACGGGCAGCTCCAGGTCGCTCTTGATGTCACCGGTGTAGAGGAAAGAGAGCTGGTTGCCGGAGCCGTCGCCGTAGACCCAGAGGTTCAGGGCTGTGTAGGGCGTTTGCAGATTGGAGAAGGAGCCTGCCATGGCCTGAGAATAGTAGCCGGTGTCCTCCGGGAGCACATAGTCCAGCTTTCCGGCGTAATGGCCTCGCTGGACATAGTCGCTGGCATTGGTGCGGGAAACCGTCAAATAGTAGCCGCTGAAGAAGCGCGTATCCGGAGTTTCAAAGTCCTCGATGGTTTGCAGGGCCACCTGAGCCACCGTGACGGGGATAGTCAGGCTCTTGTCCCCGGCGGAGACCGTCAGGTTTCCGGTGCCGGGGGCGGAGGCGGTGAACACGCCGTGCTCATCCACCGTGCCGATGTCCCCGGAAACAGACCAGGTAAAGGCTTCATTGGTTGCCGTCAGAGGCAGATGGTTCCAGACGGCCCCAGCGGTGAGAGCGGTCTTGCTGCCGGGGGTCACGGTAAGCTCCGTCAGGTTGGAGGCACCGTTTTTCAGGGTCAGATTGTCCGGGTTGCGGATGGCGTGGACCACGGTGCTGCCCTTGGCCCCCCGGCCAGAGGCCGTCACGGTGATATCGCCGCCGGAGGCGGGGGTAGTCAGCAGATAGCGGCCGTCCTCTTGCTCCGCAATGCTGCCGGCGCTGGCGGACAGTGTATAGCTGGCGTCCATGGGGATGTAATTGCTGTCCACACCGGAGGCTGTGACGGACACGGCACTGCCGGCCAGCACATAGTCACCGGCGGCGTTGACGTAGAAATGATCCAGCCGCCCGCTGGAGCGGTCCGAGGCCACTAAAAACACCTGATTTGTGACCTTGCGCCCGGTCTCGGAGGGACGGTTGATGATGGTGGCCGTTGTGGAATCCGGCGTTGTCACCGCCAGATTGGTTGAGCCGCCGCCGTCCAGACACAGAACCGTCTGGCAGCCCAGTTCCAGCAGCCGCTCCCCTACCTGAGTCAGGGAGGCACCGATGGAGTGGCCGGTCTTGCGGCCGTCGATGGTGTAAAAGACCAGGGTGCCGTCCGCCTTCTGGCCCACGGCGGTGCGGGGATTGCTCCCGGCGGCCAGGTTGGGGACAACAGCTCCGTTTTCCGCCAGACAGTAGAGCGCGCCGATGGCATACTCTACATCCTCCCAGCCATCGTTGGCGGAGACGGTGAGGGTCAGTTCACTTCCCTGTGGGATGTTTTGCAGTGCGGTGGTATAGTAGCTGTCTGCCTGCAAATTGGCGGAGAGAACGATCTGATCCGGCGCAAGGCTGGTGACGGCGGTCTCTTCCACCCTGTCAACCCGGAGGGTGACAGTGGAGCCGATGGCCAGCTTCCCCTGCTCCACGGTGCAGACTACATTGATACCGGGTTCCGTGGTGCCGGTGGTGTGCTTGGCGTTAAAATCGTATGTATAGAGGTAAAGGCCGCTGTTGGTGCGAGCCTTGTTCACCGCCGCCACCGGCCGGACCAGCTCTGTGGAGTTTCCGAAGCCGTCATCCACGGCATAACCCAGATTTGCGGAGACCTTGACGCCGGGTTTGCCCAAAATGGCAGAGCCGTCCGCCCGGAAGCCGATGGCGTAATATCCGGCGTCACTGCTGCGGAGCAGTCCCTCCGTCACCACCATGCCAATGGGCAGGCCGGTGGAAACATTATAGAAATCGCCGTTGATGCCGGCTACCACCCGGTAGCCGTCCTCTTCCAGCAGCGCGGCCGTGTCCGCCACGCTGGAGCGGTCTGTCAGCGCGTCGCCGTAGGTGACGATGGGGGTCACAGCTTTGTTGGGCGTGTAGGTGATGAGGTTTTCCGTCCGGAGATCGGAGTAAGTTGTACTCCAGAATACATTGGTGGAAAGCTGTGTTTCCTGGTGGAGAAGTGTGTCCTTGGCGGACAGGTCCTCCCCCAGCGCGTTTGACGCGGCGGCGGGCAGAGTCAGCGCGCTGATGAGACTGAGGGACAGCAGCAGGGATGTGAGTTTACGGATGCGGTGCTTCATAGGAACCTCCTATCGGTACAGGTCCGGGAAACCCCGGACAGGGTGGTCTACATAACACCCATAGCATAGCATAGATGCAGGATGAAGTAAATGAAAAAAGTGTTACAAAATCGGTGGGATCTTCCAGTAAGTCCGCAGACTTTGACGGCGGAAAGCTGTTGCAAAAAAGGAAGGTTTCCGTTATAATATTCATGCGAAAAGGAGGCGGCAATATGACAGTAACGGTTGATGATAAGCGCTGCATCGGCTGCGGTATGTGCGCCGCCGCCGTACCGGAGGTGTTTCAGGTCATTGGGCGGGTGTCCACGGTGCTCTCCCAGCCTGCGAAGGAACGGTTCTTCCGAGTGCTGGATGCCGCAAACGGCTGTCCGGTGAACGCGATCCGGGCAGAGCGGCGTTGAAAAAACGAGACCGCAAAAAAAGAAAAAGAAAATCAGAAAAATGGCTTGACAATTTTCTGCCCATCTGTTATAGTAATTCGTGCCTATTTGAGGCAGATATGGCGGCGTAGCTCAGCTGGCTAGAGCATTCGGTTCATACCCGGAGTGTCACTGGTTCAAGTCCAGTCGCCGCTACCATGATCCGGAGACGTCACGTGACGTCTCCCGGATCTTCCCGGCCCGTTGGTCAAGTGGTTAAGACACGGCCCTTTCACGGCTGTAACATGGGTTCGAATCCCGTACGGGTCACCAACCCTCCCAGAGCTTTGGCTCCGGGAGGGTTTTTGTTTTCGCCATACACTGCAAAAGCGGAAAAATCCGTTGACCTCGGTCATCTGACATGGTATATTTGATACAGCATCAAGGGGGCGATTCTGTGTTTTTCGATCTATTTGCAGAGCTGTGCAAAAAAAACAAAGTGACAGCTTACAAAGCATGTACCGACATCGGACTCAATCGCTCCGCCGTGGCAAAATGGAAAAAGGGGGCTACCCCCAATGGCACGACGCTTGCCAAAATTGCCGACTATTTCGGTGTCAGCACCGACTTTCTGCTCGGCACAGAGCACTCCACAGACAGCGCTGCGGAGCCTTTACAGGATGCCGACATCAAATTTGCGCTGTTTGGCGACACAGAGATCGACGATGAGGTGATGCAGAGCGTCCGGGAGTTTGCGGCCTTTGCCAAAGCCAACTGGGAAAAAAAGGAGCGGGAAAAGAAAGCGGATCGCTGAGCGCTTCTGTCATAGAATAAGGGCCGGGACAGTTTCGCTGTCCCGGCCCTTATCATCTCTATTCCACTGCCAGCCCGCTCTGGCCGACCGCTGTGTCCAGCTGATCCACATAGCTCAGCAGGCCGCCCATCATGGCATCTGTAAGCGGGTCGGTGGTCTCAATCACCCATCCGCCCTCCTCCGTATAGGTCAGATTGATCTCCACCTCGCTGGTCACCGTATCGATCTCACCGCCTGTCAGGATATCCTGCAGGATCTGTTCATACCGCGCGTCCAGTTCCTCCTCCGACATTTCGTCGATTCCGGCACCCAGGTTGGTGAACAGGTCCTCCAGCGCCGCTGTGATATAGGCATCCATCACCTGCTGCATATCCAGATTGGTGATCTGCAGCGTGGCCACTGCGGTGTCAGCGGTCTGTTCGCAGGAGACAATCTGGCAGGACAGGTGCTCTACAAGCTGCTGCGCCGCCACATCCTCACTCTGTCCATCACCGAGGGGGTCCTCTGTAAACCGTGCTTGGATGGTCTGCTGATCCATCGCCTTGACTGCTTCAAACGCCTCTTTCACAGCATCCTCAGCTGCCGGCTGCGGCGTGCCGCAGCCCGCCAGCAGCAGAATCAGCACCAGAACCAGGGAAACGCATTTTTTCATTGTTACCAACTCCCTTTTCACGCTCAATTTCCTTGAGCATAGCACGCGGGCGGTACATTTGCAACCGCTTCTGGACAGCGTGATCATCCATATTGTATTTACACCCGTCGAAAAATGTAGTAAAATCAGGGAAAAGGGGGACAGATCCATGCAGTGTATCAAGTGTGGCCGGGAAATCCCGGATGGCGAACTGTTCTGTGAGGCCTGTGCCAGTGGTCCCGCTAAGCCGAAGGAGCTGGAGAAAGCTGCTTCCGCGGCCACGCCCCGCGCAAAAAAGGCGGTCAGGCGGGCGGCATCTGTCGCCCACCAGCCCCGGCAGGGGCGACAGCGGAACAAACTCACCGGCGTTGTTGTGACGCTCTGCATTCTTCTGGTGGCCGCCTGCAGTTTGATCGGCTATGGCCTTCTGTCCTATCGGAGCGTGCGCGCCCAGTTTCTGGTGCGGGAAGCAGATCTCACCCTGCGGGAAAACGACCTGACAAAGAAAGAGGAGGACCTGAAAGAGCAGCAGGAGGAACTCCGTGAGGCCAGAGCTGAGATTGAGGCGTTGCAGGAGCAGATCGCCGCACTCAAGGAGCAACTCTCCGGCGCAGAAAACACCTACTATCAGAACCAGTCGGATCAGAAGCTTGAGCTGCTCTATCTGGCAAATGAAAACGAAACGCTCTACGACACCGTCAAGGACCTGGAGTCCCAGATCACGGTTTTGGAGAGTCAGTTGGCTGCATCCAGCGGGAAGGTGACCTATCTGCAGGCCAAGTCCGACTTTCTGGACACCTATGCCGTCTTTGTGGAAAACGACGGCACCAATTACTATCACACCTATAATTGCAACAAGTTT
>ENA-UESD01000709-UESD01000709.1-human-gut-metagenome-genome-assembly--contig:-NODE-709-length-29688-cov-7.869373_pt1 | contig 29688 bp, 19 predicted proteins | sample MGYA00242985_ERZ507986 | MGnify/ENA primary metagenome ERZ507986 (study PRJEB26167, sample SAMN06115408) | human gut metagenome | host: Homo sapiens | place: China:Guangxi | collected 2016-04-06... | reverse complement strand
GTGTATCTCTTTAAGAAGTCCATGAATGATGTGAGGTGAATAGTAAAATTTATAATGGTTGAGGGGGTGGGTAGGTGTCTGACCAATTCCGTTTTTATTCTGCTTGGTGAGAGGGGGTGTAAAATAGTGGTATGGTAGTGCTTGTATAGTTAGGTAGTTCTTCCAAGGAGAGCCTTAAAACCAATAATTGGAGTTTATAGCCACCTTAACATGATTATTCAACATTATCCAATTTTCATTATTTTATGATGTCGAGATTGATTACTTTTGTTGTATCAATAAAGAGGGATAAGGGAGTTTAAAAGTTACAGTTATTGTCCTAAAATCTATATATAAGTGTGCACAGATTCAGAAATAAGACCGGAGAATGCTCTGGTTTTATTTTATTCAAATTGTCCAATTTTAATTCCATGTCCTCCTTTATATTAAGATTAATATCCATGAAATATTGGACACAACTTCAAGATGTTTTTTTATTAATCAGCTCACTAATATGTAGAATTTATGATAAGAACTGATATTGAAATTCCTAAGAACATTAAGTATTTAGGTGAGATTAGGAATATTGAATTACCTTATGGAACATTTGACAGATTTGAACTTCCGAATGGAATATTAAACAAAGATGTACCTAATTGTGGAGCAACGACCTTGGCTCTTGAAGATAACCATAAGACCATTATATGTAGTCCAAGGAATAATCTGTTACAGAACAAAAGTGAACAGTACCCCAATGTTTTGTTGGTAATTGGTGGAGTGAATATAAATGAGGTAAGGACTTATATTGAACAAACAGAAATCCCCAAGATTTTGGTGTCCTATGATTCCATTTACAAGCTGGCAGAGTGTATAAAAGATACTACGGATTGGAGAATTGTAGTAGATGAGTTCCAATATATGTTAGCCGACAGCGGTTTTAAGTCAGAAGTGGAATTGAAATTGTTGGAGCATCTAAAGAGGTTTCCGTATGTCACTTACTTGTCAGCAACTCCAATATTGGATAAGTATTTGAAGCAGATAGACTATTTTAAAGATATGAACTATTATCATTTGATTTGGACAAATAAAGAAGTTGTAAAAGTGTATAGGGAGCGTTCAAATAACCCCATAAGTGCTGCGATAGAAATAGTACGGTCATATCAAAATAAAAACTATCCTTCTGTATTCATGGATGGAGAAACTTATTACTCCAAAGAGTGTGTTATATTTCTTAACAGTGTAAGCAACATTGTGAATATAGTCAAACAGACGGAGTTATTACCTGATGAGGTAAATATAATAGTAGGTAGTTCAGAGGAAAATGATAAGTCGATAGCCAAACTTGGTAATGGTTTTCAACGCGGAAGAATTCCTCTAAAAGGTGAGACACATAAAATGATCACCTTTTGCACTTCGACAGCATTTGCCGGGTGTGATTTCTATTCAACCAATGCTTCAACCTTTGTTATCAGTGATTGCAAGCGTATCAATACTGCGATTGATATTTCAACTGACCTTGTACAGATTGCAGGTCGGCAGCGGTTGGCTTGTAATCCGTTCAGAAAGTTCCTCACATTCATTTATAATGTGAATAAGGAGGATGTATCGGAAGATGAATTTAGGAAATATCTGGATGATAAGGTTTATTTGACTGAGAGAGAAGTTGATTCTAACAATGATGAAACGGACATCCAATTAAGAACTAAGCGTATTAGAGATTGCTTACGGGAACAAAAGATGCTTCAATATCAAGATTCGTACACTATGTATGATAAGTCTTCTGACAGATTCGTTTTTAATAAATTGGCATATATAAGTGAGCAATATGCCTATGAATTGCAGAAGTACAATTATAGGAATGGTATTATCGTTAAGAAACAATTGTCTGAGAATGATTTTGATGTGACGGAGAACCAAACTTATGGTATTTATAAAGAACAATTGAAGCATATAGTTAAGAAAGAAACGTTTGTTGATAGAATGACTCAGTATTGTGAGTATAAATCTAAAGGTCTGTGCTTTGATTTGGCTGCATTTACTTTGGAGCAAAAATATCCCGAGTTGAAGTATTATTATGATGAACTGGGTGGTAATAGGATAAAAGCTCTTGGCTATAAGGAAAAAGAATTGAAGAATGAAATTAGTATCAGACATTCGGATGCTAAGATTCGTTATAAAATGGGTACTGTCTTCCAAATGGGTATGGAGCTTACAACTGACAGGATAAAGGAGTTGATGAATGAAGTCTATCAAAAGGTCGGGGTAAAGAAGAAGGGTAAAGCCACAGATTTAGAGAAATTATATGGCTTTAAGATTCATCCATGTAAAATACTGCTTGATGATGGTAGCAGGAAAAATGGATATAAAATTATAGGGGTATAAATAAAAAAAGGGTGTTTCGATTAGTTCGATTCACCCTTCATTTATTTTATGTACAACCTTATTTGACTTAATTAATTATTGTTGGAATTTTTGTGCAGTATATGAACCTGCTCAATGATAATTCCTTGAAGGCATTGAACTTTATCCTCACATTTAGAAGCATCCAATTTAAGTTTCTCGTCAGCTTCAATACTGTTAAGAGCTTCACAGATTCCATCAAAACCGTATTGTGAGATGCAATAATTAATGGCTTTGATGTATCTGGTCTGTTTGGCTGCCTTTGCTCCAAATGCTTGGACGGCGGCTTTCATTAAAATTTCAGCTTGGCTGTATGTCCGGTGCTCTCCTTTTGGCAGCAGAGCACTTGCTAAAATTGCCTTGCTTTGCATCAAGGAGGTTGTGGTATCCAAACCAAAATAACCTTGAGCGGCTGTGCCGTTCATTCCAAAGCTATTGCTGAACTTTTTAATCTGTAACAGAAGTTTATCTTTGGAAACGATTCCGGCAAATCCTATCCAATCATCCTTTGACGGGCATTGGGATAGATATGCTGTCGTTGCCACTCGTTGATAGGCATCAGCTACGCTGTCACACTCCACTATTTCTGCTTTGATTGGAATATCTAAACTCCATAGATTGATGTTATCCGGCTTGTCAAGATAGACTAATATTCGTGGTGCTCCTTCAGGGAGTTCATCAATCTCTCGACCATGATAGTCGAATAGTTTAACATTTTCCTTAATGAACACTTCCGCATCTGTTAAACAGAAAATGGTAGGTAAAATTTTAGATTTATCCATTGCTGTAAAGACTTTATCTTTGCTAAAGTCTTTCTGTTTAATAGAATAATCGGTGAATGCAGGAATAATATCTTGTTCTTCACCCTTGATTGAAACTGTGGCTACTGCGAGCCACTTAGGGGCTGTTTCCGTCCCATAATTTATTATTTGCATTATCTAATAATATTAAAATGAAATAAATAGCCATCCTTTGAGAGGATGACCGTTATTGCTCACTTTGATTTAAAAGATATGCTGTTCGTCTTCTTATAGTAACCTACGCCTTCCGTAGGTGGAATAAGATTGTACATGATTTCAAAGACCTATAGTCTTTATCAGAAGACCAGTCGGCTGGTATCAAGAACCTTTCGACAATGCAAAGATAAGGCATATTATCAGAAGTGTCCAAACCTTTCGGTGGTAATTTTATGTATCATCTGAAAACTGTGCGGATTAGTTAAATTATGAGTATATCCCTTAACGTCAGCAAATGAATAATCCCCACCTGTATTGCTACAAGTGAGGAATTTGTGGTTTAGAGTAAATTCTTCATTGCTTCATCTACTTGCTCGTTATCGAAGCTATCCAAATATATTTGAGTAGTTGCCAAATCTGAATGTCCCAATGCTTCACTAATCAATGCAATGTTTACGCCGGATTTTTTAAGAACACTTGCAAAAGAATGCCGGGCTGTATAGGTCGTGACATTGGATTCAACTCCAAGTTGTGCGGCAAGCTGCTTTAAATTCTTGTTGACCTTTCCTAGCATCTTATGTATTCTGTTCTGCTTTTGCAGTGGTGTCTTATGCAGTTGGGCATTGAGAATGGGGAATAGGTAGCCTTTACTCTCTGCTGCATATCGTCCAATGATTTGCAAGGCTTCTTCTGACAGTCCCAACTTGATGAGCTTGCCTGTCTTTTGGCGGATGTAGTGCAGCCGTTTCCCCTCTATGATATTCTCTTTAGTTAGATTGGCTATGTCAGTGAAATTGATGCCGCCACACAGATAACTGAATATGAATATGTCCTTACTGAGTTGAACATATTGCCGTTTACCAATGGGACGGACATCCGTTGAGAATTTCAGTACGTCAGCTTTAGCAATAGCACGCTTCTCTGTACTTACATCAAACTTGCTTATCCTGTAATCATTGAAAGGATAGTCAGACTTACGTGCACATTTACTTTCAATGGCTTTATTGTACGCGCTACGCAGGGTGCGGAACAACAAACTCATGGTGGTTTCCTTGTTTCCCTTGGAACGCAACCACTTCTCGTACTTGTTGAGCCATGCAACATCTATTGCACTAAATGGAATCTCTAAATTCCCATTGGTAAAGACATTGATAGAGTTGTAGGAGCTTTTATAAATAAGCCTGTTCCCATATTTCTCATTAGCCATATACTGCTCAATCAATTCTTGATAGAACTGTTTAACGGTTTTAAGTTCATACTTTTTGTGATCATCTTGGAGCAGAGTGGTAGTGGTGTACTCTTTCTGTTCAGTGTTCAATTCCAACATTCGTTGTTGCAGTTCTGCTTGTTTGTCAAGGATAAGTTTTAAGATGTATTCCTTGTTGGGACAGGTTGGTTTAGGTCTCTCTCTTACGAAATCCCACTGATTAGCCTTAATGGAAACTCCTAAACTTTGGTACTTCTTCTTCCCATCTTTACAGATGCGTAACATTAATGGGTGCTCGCCATTTGATAGAATTTTAGACTTGTAGCACACCACTGTAATTGTAGCATTCATGCTGTTCTTGGTTTAACTCTCAGTTTAACTCACACGGTTAAACCACGCTAAAACCAGCACTTTCTAAAAACAAAAATCAGATAGGAATCTTTTGATAACTATCTGATTTCCAGCAGAGCGGCAAACGGGACTCGAACCCGCGACCCTCAGCTTGGGAAGCTGATGCTCTACCAACTGAGCTACTGCCGCATCTCTAAAACGGAAACAAAAGTAATATATATTTTTCAACCGACCAAATATAAGCAAACAATATTTACTATAACCATCAAGATTTCTGCTCTCCTGTTTATATCGACAGCTTTATGCATATCCTGTGTATGGATAAACCGATCCTTATCTCCAATAAAAGGTTTATAGACTATCTCTCCAAAATAAACATGAGGACCTCCAAAACGGCAATTCAAGATACCTGCTAAAGCAGACTCCGGATAACCTGAATTAGGACTCGCATGCCGGTTACCATATTTACCTACAAATCTCAGCAAACCGGGACGCCCTGCACACAGCACCATTAAAAATGCAGTTAGACGAGCCGGAATATAGTTCGCCATATCATCAATATGTGCAGCGACACAACCAAACTGAAGATAACGTTCATTCCTATAGCCTATCATAGAGTCAAGCGTATTAACCATCTTATAAGCAAGCATACCGGGAACTCCCAAAAGCAAATACCAGAATAATGGAGCAATAACCCCATCACTCAAATTCTCAGCCAATGTTTCCAAAGCAGCCGTACGCACTTCCTGATCTGTCAGTTCCGAAGTATCACGCCCTACAATACGGGAAACCTGCTTTCTTCCTTCCTCCAAAGAATGATCCGCAGCCAAAAAAACCTGCCTTACTTCGTTGATAAGTGTAGTTCCTGCCAAACAATAGAAAACAAGCACAGCAGAGAGAATAATACCCAACCAACGGTTTAGCACAAACAGATAATGCAATACCAAAACAGATCCTGCATACACTAGCAAAATAAGCATAATGGCCGCCACCCCTCCTTTCAACATCCGATGTGTCCCACAGTTCCATCGTTTCTCACAAAAAGAGATCAGCTTCCCGAATCCTACCACTGGATGCGGCAATCCTATCGGATCCCCAAGCAATTTATCTAATATCCATCCTATCAACAACGGAAGAATTAATACATATATGTCCATTTCTTTATACTTTCTACCAGTTTGTCATTTTCTTCCGGAGTTTGTGTAGCAATACGGAAGAAGTGTTCATTCAGCCCTTCAAAATTGGATGCGTCACGAATAAGAATTCCCTGCTCTGTTGCCAGATATTCTTTCAAAGCCGCCGCCTTTCCCATCCGCAATTGAACTAACATATAGTGAGTATCCGATGGCCAGATCTCCATTCCCCCTATTGAAAGTAAAGATTGAACTAATCTCTCTTTTTCCCTCAATAACAAAGAGATATCTATATCATATTGAGAAGAAGACAATAAATAATGCCCGGCCTCTATAGCCAACTGATTAACAGACCAAGGCATCCGCTGTGTCCGGATTTCATGTAGCAGTTCTTTACATGCAGTGATATATCCTAAACGCAAGCCGGGCACGGCAAAACGTTTTGTCATGGAATGCAACAGAATAACATTCGGAAATTCCGCAGCCTCCTTGGCTGTAAGCAAAGCCTTCTGTGTAAAGAATTCATACGACTGGTCCATGATAAAAATACGCTGCGGATTTTGTTTTATACAGGCTGTCAAGACTTCCTTCTCCCTAAGCTCTCCTGTGGGATTATTAGGATTACATAACCATATCAACCTCCCCCTATCCGGCAAACGGTTCAAATTATATATAGGAACCACTTTATGACCATGCAGACGACAAGCATCCGCATATTCGCTGAAAGTGGGCATCAAGATAGCCGAAATCTGATTCCTGAATGTCTGAGCTATTAAATAAATGGCTTCCGTAGCCCCATTGGTCACACAAACCTCTTCAGACGAAAGATGAAACCGTTCCGCTAAAACCTTTTCCAACGAATAAGGTTCCGGTTCGGGGTACGTACGGATACTTTCCATCTGCTGAAACAAATGTTGATGTAATCCGCTATGGTCTACATGATTATATACGTTTGAACTGAAATTTATCTTTATTGCTTTATACTTATAAGCATCATCACCATGTCCTTCAATCATTCCCACTCATTATTTGGTACAACAAAGGCAGATTAAGATGACTGCGTACATGCTCTGCCAATTTATCATATTGTTCTTCTTTATAAGTCCGGTAATCCAACACCGTATGACACTCCAGTTTTTCTGCGTATGGTTCCAGCAAATAATCTATAAATGCCTGATTATCCAATATTCCATGAATATAACTTCCCATACATTTTTGGTTTACAAAACAACCGTCCTCTCCACCGTCTTCCAGTTTATTCAAAGGAACTACAGCCTCCCCCGGAACCGGGCGGGTTTCTCCCATGTGTATTTCATATCCTTGGCAAGTTTCCGCATTCTCAAGAAAATGAAAATTCACCTGCCGCGTCACCTTCTCCCCTTGCATCGTAGTAATGACGGGAAGCAGTCCCAGTCCCGGCAATTGACGGATCTCTCCCTCCACTCCTTCCGGATCGTGAATCTCAAGTCCCATCAATTGGTATCCCCCACAAATTCCCATTACAGTAACCCCTTCCCTATGCGCACGTAGGACAGCTTGCGCCACCCCGTTCCGTCTCAACTCATACAAGTCATCCAAAGTGCTTTTGCTGCCAGGAAGCAGAATAATATCAGCTTTGGCCAGATCTTCCGTATTATTGGTATAATAAAGGTGCACCCGTTCATCCCGTTCCAATCTGTTGAAATCTGTAAAGTTTGAGAGATGACGCAACAGAACAACTGCTATGTTTATTTTGCCTTCCACGGCTTGCATCCGTTTATAGTCCAAGCCTACGGAATCCTCTTCCTCAATATGTATATTTCTATAATAAGGTATTATTCCCAAGACAGGAATACCACATAAATCCTCCATCATCTTCACACCAGACTCAAACAAACGGATATCCCCTCTGAATTTATTAATGATTACTCCTTTTATACGTTTCTTGTCCTCAGGAGTTTGTAACATGACCGAACCATAGACACTGGCAAATACTCCTCCCCGGTCAATATCAGCTACCAAAATCACATCCGCATCCGCATAACAGGCCATCGGCATATTCACCAAATCAGTATCCCGCAGATTTATTTCGGAAATACTCCCTGCTCCCTCCATTACAATAGGGTTATAACGTGCGGCAAGACGGTCAAAGGCTGCGTTTACCTCCTGCCTCAGCTCTTCACGTCCCTCCTTGCGAAAATACTCAAAAGCGTTACGATTACCGATGGGACGACCGTTTAATACCACTTGCGAAGTATGATCGGAACTGGGTTTCAACAACAAAGGATTCATGTCCGTATGACAAGGGACTCCAGCCGCTTCGGCCTGTACAGCTTGTGCACGCCCTATTTCCAACCCTTCCGGAGTGGCATATGAATTCAGTGCCATATTCTGTGCCTTAAAAGGTGCCGGTCGATAACCGTCCTGTTTAAAAATGCGGCATAATGCAGCAGCGATGACACTTTTGCCAACATCACTGCCTGTTCCTGCCAACATAATCGGGTGTAAATTCTTTTTCATCACTCTTTCTTCTTTCTTTTATATGCAAAGGACTGCCACTTTTCTTCCGTCCAGTTCTGTTGTTGCATCTCATAACGGGCCATAACAAAAAACAAATCGGACAGCCGGTTGATAAACCGAAGAATTATCTCCGGTAACGGATCTTGTTTATGCAAAGTCCATAATCTCCGTTCAGCCCGGCGTGCCACCGTCCTAGCAAACTGCAGCTGCGCTGATACCGGCGTTCCTCCGGGAAGGATAAAGGAACTATTATCCTCCATCTGTTCCATCAATGTATCCATTGCTTCCTCACAAAAAGAGCATAAATCATCAGGCAAGATATTAGGATTCCCTTCACGGATAGTTGATGGTGTAGCCACATGGCTCATCACTGCCATCATGTTTTTCTGAATTGAAAAAAGCAAGGATTGCCATTCGTGCTCCTGAGGTAAAAACGAACGCACAATTCCTATAACAGCATTCAACTCATCAATACATCCATTAGCTTCAATGCGGATATCATCTTTAAAAACCCGCTCTCCACCATGAATTCCTGTCATGCCCTTATCTCCGGTTCGTGTATAAATACGTTTCATACTTTCCATAATTTCAAGATATCCGTTTCCCCCCAATATAGATGAGTATATCCGGCTATCACGTTTTTATATCTATAAAGCGGGGTACTCACTTCCATTCCTCTTGCCGTAAATTGTTTTGCTACAGAAGGCATAGCGTCAGGAGCAACAACATTGGAATAATGAAATTCATGCCCGCGAAGCTCCATCCCTTTATATTCTATACGACGATACCCTAGATGAAGTCTGGCACCCACCATGGTACAATCCAAAGGCAAAATACCCGTCATGGCATATGCAGTCCCTCCCTGGCGGGCTGTCAAGGAACGGGTGAGAAACATCATACCTCCACACTCGGCCAAAATTTTCCCCCCCTCCTCTGCATAAGTTCTTAATGCTTCCATTAACTTTTTGCGCCGATGTAGTTGACGGGCGAACAATTCCGGATATCCTCCGGGTAAATAAACCAAATCAGCATCCGGCAAATCACTACCATATACAGGACTGAAATAAGTAATGCTTCCTAGCGCAGACAAGCGGTCTATGTTTTCTCTATAGATAAAGTTGAAAGCCGGATCCCGCGCTATGGCTATCTTCATCTTTTTAGCAGAAGGAGTAAAACTTTCCACCCCTGTTTCTGAACTATAAGGCAATGTATACCGACACGGGAAATTACGATGACAAATACTCAGCAGCTTATCCAAATCCACATATTTTCCAACCAATTCCGCAGCCTGTTCTATCAAGGTGTTCATGGAACGTTTGGCTGTCAATGTCAAACCCAAGTGCCGGGATGGAATTTTCAACCCTTCTGTCATAGGCAGATATCCCAAACATTCCACTCCTGCATCAACACAAGCCTCACGTAAATAAGCGAAATGAGAAGGAGATGACACTTGATTGAAAACAATACCTGCAATCTTCACAGCCGGATTAAAATGCTTGAAACCATAAATTAACGGAGCCACAGAATAAGCTGTAGAACGCGCACTTACTATAAGCACTACAGGGATATTCAACAATCTGGCTATTTCAGCACTACTTCCCTGCATTCTTTGATAACCGTCAAACAATCCCATCACTCCTTCGGTTACACATACATCGGCTCCATCTCCATATTTATTATACAGATGTTGTACATGGGTATTTGATGCCATCCAAGTATCCAAATTCACCGACTCATGGTCAGCAGCCAGCGTATGAAATTGTGTATCAATATAATCAGGACCACATTTAAAAGGCTGTACCCGCAGACCTCGTTTGTGCAATGCCCGCAGCAGCCCCATCGTAAAAGTCGTTTTTCCGCTTCCCGATGTAGCGGCCCCTATGAGTAATTGTGGCTTCATTCTTTAGTATTTCTTTAAAAACGGATACAAAGATAGTGCAAATTGCAAATTATCGAAATTAGAATAACAGATTAATTCATAATTCCGACATATCAAGTAAATATCCTTAGAAAGCAATTAAAGTTTTATGGTTTATCAATTAAATAAGCTACCTTTGCAGTCATTTTTGCCAGAATGACAGCTATACAACAATGATAAAATTGATACTATAAATAATTAAACTAGATAATGAATTATGGAACTTTTTAGAAATCTCTTTGAAGGGTACCCTAATTTATGGGGCGGCGGAGTAGCACATTCCGTACTTATTCTTTCACTGGTCATTGCTTTCGGCATCATGTTAGGAAAAATAAAAGTGGCAGGTATCTCATTGGGAGTAACCTGGATACTTTTTGTAGGAATTGTATTCGGTCATTTCAATCTGAACCTGGACGAACATCTGTTGCATTTCTTAAAGGAGTTCGGTCTGATATTATTTGTCTACTCAGTCGGACTACAAGTGGGTCCCGGTTTCTTCTCAGCATTCAAGAAAGGAGGGTTCACACTGAACCTGCTTGCCATGATGGTTGTATTTTTAGGTGTGACCATCACCATTATACTCCATTTCATAACAGGTGTCCCCATTACCACAATGGTAGGAATTCTTTCTGGAGCTGTAACCAATACCCCGGGACTAGGTGCCGCACAGCAAGCAAACAGTGATCTGAATGGTATAGACGCTCCCGAAATAGCACTGGGATATGCCGTAGCCTATCCATTGGGAGTAGTAGGGTGTATTCTCTCCCTGCTGGCATTGAAATATATCCTGCGCATCAACACAAAAACCGAAGAAGCCGATGCGGAACGGGGATTGGGGCATCTACAAGAACTGACTGTACGCCCTATCTCACTAGAAATACGCAATGAAGCCGTAGAAGGTAAAACAATAAAAGAAATCAAGCCATTGGTAAACCGTGATTTTGTGATTTCACGCATACGGCATTGTGACGGAGACAGACAAACAGAACTGGTGAACTCCACTACAGTATTTCACATACACGATGAGATTCTTGTTATCGCCAATCCGATAGATGTAGAAGCTATCACTGTCTTTTTTGGAAAACAAGTGAATGTGGAATGGGATTTCCAAAACAAACAACTTATCTCCAGAAAAATTCTGATCACCAAGCCTGAATTGAACGGTAAGACATTGGCCCAACTAAAAATCAGGAATAACTTCGGAGCAAGCATTACCCGTGTAAACCGTTCGGGTGTAGACCTTGTGGCCACTCCCAACCTGCAATTGCAAATGGGTGACCGGGTGAAGATTGTGGGTAGCGAACTAGCTGTAGCCCATGCCGAAAAGATTCTAGGTAATTCCATGAAACGTTTGAATCATCCCAACCTGATCCCTATTTTCTTAGGCATCGCATTAGGGTGTATTCTAGGAAGCACTCCTTTTTTATTCCCCGGTATCCCCCAACCGGTAAAACTGGGACTGGCAGGAGGCCCCCTTATCGTATCCATCCTGATAAGCCGTTTCGGACCACATTATAAACTGATAACCTATACCACCATAAGTGCCAATTTGATGGTACGTGAAATCGGTATCTCGCTTTTCCTTGCTTGCGTAGGATTAGGAGCCGGCAAAGGATTCATCGAAACAATCATTAACGAGGGTGGATATGTATGGATAGCATACGGCGCCATTATTACGCTGCTGCCTTTACTGATTGTAGGTATAATAGGACGATATGTTTATAAACTGAACTATTACACCTTGATCGGAGTATTGTCCGGAGCCACCACCAATCCGCCCGCATTAGCCTACTCCAATGATTTGACCTCTTGTGACGCTCCGGCAGTGGGTTATGCCACCGTTTATCCGCTTACCATGTTTTTACGTGTACTCACAGCACAAATATTAATATTGGCACTTGCCTGATCCCGCCAGAATTATTGCAAATTCATATTACCGTAGGAGTGAATCTAATTCACTCCTACGGTTCAAAATCCCCCACCTCTTTCAAAAGCAACCATTTTTTCATTAATCTTAAAACATATATAAAATAATTGCCTACCTTTGTGCCCGATTTGGTGATATAGGCAGCCTTTCTCTGCCTGTATAAAAGGGAATTCGGTTATAGAATCCGAAGCAGTGCCCGCTACTGTGAAACCCGTCTGATGAAAAGCAATTCTCACCAAGCCACTGTTTCTTTTGCCAGAAATGGGAAGGCGCTTTTCAGGGTGAAGCCAGGAAACCTGCCAAGTCCGAACATAGATAATCATGCTCTCCCGGGGTCAGGAAAGTGAATTATTAATTCTTAAATTCTTTCGATGAAAGTAAAGTTATTATTGACAGCAATTACTTTAAGCTGTCTGGCTATTGACGTACTGGCACAAGTCAGTATCAGTGGAAAGATTGTGAGTGCCGATACCAACGAACCTATAGTGGGAGCTAATATCCGTATCGATCAAAGCCTTTCAGGATGCACCACAAATGGTAAAGGCGAGTTTTCCATCAGCAATCTCCCTGATGGGAAACACGTATTAAGAATCACGCATGTCAGTTACACACCCAAGTCTATCACGACAAAAGGAGGTGAAAAGAATCTTCTTATCAAGCTACAAGACAGTTTTACCAATATAGGCCAGGTAGTAGTAACCGGTACAGGAACACACCACCGCATGACGGACAGTCCCGTGCCTGTTTCCGTTATCACTGCAAAGGATTTAAGTAATGCCAGTGTAACATCGCTGGACGAGGCCTTACAAAAGCTGACCCCGTCTTTCTCAAGTATGACCAACGGCATGGGGACAACATTGAGTCTGAATGGATTGCCTGATGATTATTTCATTTTTCTGGAAAATGGCAAACGCCTGTATGGAGATGACACCTATGCTCGAATCAATGTTGCCAAAATCAAACGTATTGAAATATTGAACGGCGCTTCTTCCGCTCTTTACGGAACAAATGCTATCGGAGGAGTTATCAACATCATTACTGATGATGCAAAAAATGCTATCAATGTTTCCAGCGATACCCGTTATGCCAGTAAAGGACGTTTTACCCAGTCCGTAAACATAGATGTCAATACCGGCAAGTTCGGCTCCTACACCTCTTATCGCCGTCAGCAGGCCGAAGGATGGCAACTGAATCCATACGAGGAGAACTCCAAAACTCATGAATTGGAAGAAACCGGGAAAGTAGCTTCTACAGGCTTCTATGCAAATACTGTCAATCAAAAATTCACTTTCGATGCTACCGACAAACTCTCTTTTTATGCCCGCGGCGGATATTATGACAACAAGACACGCCGCCCTTATGAAGCATACGACTACAACATATTGCATGAAACCTTTAATTATGGCATTGGTGCCCAATACATGATAAATAAAGGGAATTATATTACCGCAGACTGTTACGCCGATCATTTTTCTTCCTCTTATTGTTTTTTTAAAGACAATAAAACCTATAATGGAAAAGCAGGTGAAGAGCAAGTGCGCAAACGGACCCGTAATCACAATCTTAGCATAAAAGGTATTTTTAAATTAGGTAACCGGCACAAACTTTCAGTCGGCACAGAATATATCGTTGATGTCTTGAAAAGTCAAACAGACAATATAGCCAAAGAAGATGCTTATACACTGGCCTTGTTTGCACAAGATGAAATAAAGTTACTGAGAAACCTACAGGCTTTGATTGGTGTACGTTACATTTATCATGAAAATTTCAAAAATCATGCCACTCCCAATGTAGCACTGATGTATAAACCCGGCAAATTCAATTTCCGTGCCTCCTATGCAGCAGGTTTCCGAACTCCTACCCTGTCTGAACTCTATGCCACTGACATAGCTAAAAAAAATGACAGGTTGACAATAGGTAATTTGGATTTAAAGTCGGAAAAGAATAATTATTTCTCATTGAGTGCAGAGTATGTACATGAGCGTTTTTCAGTATCAGTCAATGCTTTTTATAATAATATTCGTGACATGATAGATTATAATACGATTGCCACGGGAGATAAAGCTATGGAGCAATATGGTCATAAGGAAGTTCGTCAACGTGATAATATAGCGGAGGCTAAAGTCCACGGAATCAATGTATCCGCCAATGCATACCTAGGTGCCGGGTTCAATTTAAGCGGAGGATACACTCATCTTAATACCCAAGATGTGGAATTGGAACAACCCATCGACAAAAGTATAAAAAACGCATACAATATCAATGCCCAATGGGCGCATTCATGGAAAATATATCGGTTGAATATAAATTTGAACGGCCGTATCAACAGCAAGCGTTTCTCTAAAAGTTACGGTTATGCTCCCGAGTATCAATTGTGGAATTTAAACACACGCCATTCTTTCAACTTAAAATCTGTAATCATCGAACCCGGATGCGGCATGGAAAACCTGTTCGATTATATGGATGACCGTCCTTATAACAGCAATTATGCGACACTTACCCCCGGACGTTCATTCTACATCAGTCTGTCTTTAAAATTTAAAAGCTAAAAAAATCAAAGACTTATCGAAGATAATATAAAATAAACCTCTATCTTTGCAACGGAATTAGTAATCGGGCTATCACATAGCCCGATGCAAGGGAACCCGGTGTAAATCCGGGGCTGTACCTGCAGCTGTAAATCCTCATGATGTTGATTGGATAGTCTAAAACCACTGTTTCATTTGAAGAAATGGGAAGGTTTCCAATCAGAGGAAAGCCAGAATACCTGCTAAGTCTGTTGAACAATAAACACCAAGCTTCCAGGATTAGAAGTATGTGTCCATTCGAACAAGCGTTTTCCAACGTCTATTCCTTTGTGGCATTCCTCTTTATCAGAGGGAAACTTGATGTTTTATTTTGCAAATTAAATAAAACATAATATGAGGTATTTACTTCCTGCTATTCTACTATTAGGTACACAAATTGCAAGTGCCCAAAGTATTCTCAAAGATAAAGACGATAAAGAATTGTCCGTATTACTGAATGAAGTGGTCATCACGGGTACAGGTACTGAACATTATCTGAAAGATGCTCCCGTACAGACTGAAGTCATAACCAGCAAAGCTTTGGAACAATATCAGGCACGCAGTATAGACGATTTGCTCAGTGGTCTTAGTCCTTCATTGACCTTTCATGATGGTGATATGGGGAGCCATATCCAACTAAACGGATTGAACAATGACTATATCCTGATCATGATAAATGGAAAAAGAATGAATGGCGATGTAGGAGGGCAAAACGACTTGAATCAATTAAATCCAGCTAATATAGAACGCATAGAGATTGTAAAAGGGGCCGCTTCTTCACTTTATGGCAGTGACGCAATAGCCGGAGTTATCAATATCATAACCAAACGTAACCGTGAAAAAATGGAGCTCACCAACACATCCCGCATAGGTGAATATGGCGATATACGTCAAAGTACCAGTTTCGGCTTTAACTATAGAAAGATAAAATCTGTAACCGGAATCAACTTCCGGCATACCGATGGCTGGCGGAATACAGACCTACAGTGGGATCAGAATCAATTGAAATCCGGCTCTACTATGTTGACCGTAAACCGTTCTTCAAACTATACCCTGTCCGAGAACATTGAATGGCAAGTCAATCGCAAACTAGACCTCACTGCAGAAGGCACTTATTATGAGCGTTGGGTAATGCGTACACACGGTCCTTGGAAATATCAAGCCAACGATTTTTATTATCGCAACTATACATTTGCAGTAGGAAGTAAATATAAATTAGGAAAACGGAATTATCTGACAGCAGACCTATCTTATGGCAGATACGGTTACTTCTATGACTATAAGCTAAACGAGCATACTGATTATTTTCTAGACAATGACCGCCATGAACGTATCACCTACTTTGCCGGTCAACGTATCAAACAAAGTATTCAGAAACAAATATTAGGCCAGGTAAAAAGTGTATTTTATCTTGGAGAGGACCATATTTTAAATGCAGGAATCGAATATCAGTACAATCATTTGGAATCACCTCATCACATTGACGGTGACCGCGCTTCCGTTTATACGTTGGCAGCTTATATACAGGAGGAATGGACAGCCAGAGAAAATCTGGTTCTGACTGCCGGGGTACGAGGAACACAACACAAGGAAACAGGATTGAATTTCAGTCCGAAAATATCAGGACTTTATAAACCCGGAGAACATATTAATTTGCGTGCGTCTTATGCTTTAGGCTACAAAGCACCCACTATTAAAGAACTTTATTATAATTATACCGGCGTTATCGGAGGCGGTGCTTTGACTGCATATCATGGCAACACAGATCTAAAAGCACAAACCTCACAATATGCTTCAATCGGTATCGAGTACGTAGGGCAAAAATTCCAAGCCAGTTTAACCGGATACATGAATTATCTTCACAACATGATTGAGCTGGTTGAAATTTCCGTAACTCCCGATGAAAAGTTTCTTGAAGTAGAAAAGAGCAAACAATATAAGAATCTGACAAAGGCACGTATTTATGGTATGGATTTCACCTTCAACTATCGTCCTGCAAAATCTCTCAGCCTTGCCGGCGGATATAGTTATGCTGATCCAAAAGCGCAATATCCTAACAAAGGTATAGATTATATGAAATATCTTCCTATTGATGCTACTTCCAGCCATAATGCAAATTTAAATATCTTATGGCAACATTCATGGAAACTGTATCGTTTGGGTATCGGCATCTATGGCAGATATCAGTCTACACGCCGTTATATAAATGATAATAATGCCGACGGATTCCAAACTTGGCGTATCAACACAGCCCACTCATTATTAAAAATGAAACGGTGGTCATTAACGATGAATGCCGGGGTAGATAATGTATTTGACTATGTAGACCGTACTCCTTTCGGACGGAATCGTGCCACATCAACTCCCGGAAGAACTTTTTATGTCTCCGCCCTCATTAAATTCAAAAACAATTAATAACCAACAATTTATAAATTAATTTTTATTAGTATGAAACAATTCAAGTATTATCTGATGGCGGCTTTTGTTGCTGCCGCAACTTGCACAGGATTCAGTTCCTGTAGTGACAATGATGATGAAGAAAGTACTGTTAATCCTGCTGTGGATGTAGTAACCAGAACCAAGCAACACGACACAGCCATTTTGCTCTGTACTTTTGGCAGTACCTATAATGAGTCCCTTTCTGTTTATGATGATGTGATTGAGGATTTTAAAGCTAAATTCCCCAATACGGATATTTATATGTCATTTACTTCACGTACATGTATCGGACGTGTAGAAGCATCTACCGGCATAGCACGTTATGAATTGGACCAATGGTTGAAAGCAATAGGCGATGCAGGATACAAACGTGTGGCTGTACAATCATTGCATGTAATTCCAGGCGAAGAATATCTTTCATTAATGAATACTGATGTAAAAAAATACTTTATGATTCAATGGTATCCGCATATTGATGTATTGAAAGGTACCAACCTTCTTTCCAGTGCAGAAGATACTAAAGATGTAGCAGAGATACTTTACAAACACTATGAGTCTAAATTAGCAGGCAAGAACAACATCGTGCTTCTAATGGGACACGGTAATCCGGATGAGAATTACAATGCTAACAAAAAGTACTCTGACATGGAAAAAGCATTGCAGGAACTTGCTGCCAACAACAATATCTTTGTAGGTACTGTGGATTATGGTGACATGCTTTTCTTCCCGAAAGAAATAGAGGAAGAACCGGCTAATAGAATTCCTGTAGAAGGATTTGACAAAACCCAATATCCCGACTGTATGTACTCTAAGGTGATGAGCTATTGCGAAAAGAACGGTCTGAACCCATCAGAAGTAAATGTTTATCTTGCACCTTTCATGTCAATTGCCGGTGACCATGCCCACAACGACCTTTGGGGATTGGAAGCTATGGCCGAAGATGACGATGTAAGCAATGTGGAAATCAATACAAATGAATATAGCTGGCGTGAACGTTTGGAGAAATTAGGATTCAAAGTGGACAGAACATTCGAAAGCCACCCGACAGATCAAGCCGGAGCCGATCATGGTATTAAAGACGGATGTAATATGAAAGCCCTTGGCAGTTATCCTGAGATTCGCCAAATTTGGGTAAACCATTTATATGAAAACTGGAATGATGACAGTGCATGGGAGAATGGTGAAGACTATCAACCGGAAGCATAACCAACTTAATATATTTATCTGAAAAAGGCGGAATTTATTTCCGCCTTTTTCAGATACGCCAAAACCGATAGGTAATATCTTTCATCTCATCCCCGTATATCCGATAGAAATGCTGATTGGTATCAGGAGATTTCAAGCCACCCAATTTTTCAATATACGGTCCCAACTTTATATATTCAAAGTTCTGAACGGAAAGACCTTCCGGCAATTCATTCTTCCCCGAATACCAACCCACCTTTACCAAAGCGATAGACTGTCGGTGAAGAAATCCTGCCAACCTTTCCACTTCAAAGGGTTCGGCATCGCCTCCCATAAAACAGACGCAAGTCACCGCCTTTCCATACTTCTGTAAAAGATGCCCAAGACTTTCTTCCGTTAAAGATTCTCCTACATTTTCCAACAAATGAGGGCTATGACAGCCCTTGCACCTATTGGGACAGTTAGAGAGATTGATCGCCAGAGTGACTTCATCCGGAATTTCTTGAAATACGATGTCATAATCAACGTAACGGAGCATAATATCTTTGTGCAGCCTCCTTCTGCCTTGCCTGAGAAAAATTACTGATCCGCTTCATGTACCCGATAACACGTGTCAGATAATCCACATTCCGACTATGACATTCAGGACATTCATGCAAGTATCTCTTATCAATATGCTTACATTCATTGCAAATGGTATTCGGTATATTAAATGTAAAGTAATTACAGCCTTCTATAGCAGCTACCCGAAGTAGTTGTCTGTACTGCTCCTTACTAAGATGTTCTTCCAAATTCATGTGCAAGGCCGAGCCTCCCGTTAAATGCTTTATATAGCGGCGTCCATGCAGACGGAATTTATCGACAACATTCAACGATTTGTCTTCTACAATATAGAAATAACTGTTATAACATTCTCGGAATGTTTGGAAGCCTGCTTCTTTATCCCATTTAGCGTGCTTCACTCCTACATTCTCAGCAGGAATCATTTCGCAATTAAACAAAACATCCTTTGTACGGTACTTCCTATTATATCGTTCAATCATTCCTAAAATCTCCTGAACAAATGCTTCATACTTAGGGTTATCATTGATTTCAATACCCATAAATTGCGCTGCTTCCACCAAACCATTAACACCGATAGTTAGATACTGACGGTTCATATTGATGTAACCAGCATCAAACAAAGGCAGCATACCTTTCGACTGCAACAATTTCAGATTCTCATTATAAGCCAACTGGACTTTGTGTACCAAATCAACCACTTCTTCCAAAAAAAACGGATAAAGTATACCGGATTTCACCGCATGCTGGATGCAACGGTTCAAATTAATAGTCAGCACACTTTTTGAGCCTGTAGAAACCCCACCTGCTCCCAAAGTATAGCTGAAACCATTGTCCTGTATCTCATTGCGAAGACGGCAGCAACTACTTAAAGAATCTGCATTATCACTCATATAAGTAAAGAAAGAATGACCTTCGGAATACATTTCAGCCGTAAAGTCACCATATTCCTTATCTAATACATCACCATCTTTAGTCAAAAGCGCCATTGTTTCTACAGGAAATGTTAAAACAGTACGTGTACGCTCTTTATTAAACCATTTCATGAAACGTTTCTGCAACCAACTTAGTGAATTCCAGTCAGGTTGGCTTCCATCGGGAAAAAAGAAGTTACCAAAAAGACTTTCAAAATAATATTTGTCATAGTAAGCTACATTCCAAAAGACGGCTTGAAAATTACGCGCCCCTGTAGGCTGGTTAATAGAATATACTATTTGCTCGAAACAGTCTGTAATGATTTTGTCTATTGTTCTTTGTTTGGTAGATAAATCAACAATCTTATCGGGATACTTATAATATTCCTGCCCATATTCCAAACCAATGAAATAATTCATATACATCAAAAACTCTGGAGTAGCACAGGCACCACTTAACATACTGGATACAATAAAAACCATATTGACAAATCCACCACAAAAAGATTTCAAGTTAGTAGGAGCCGTAGAGTTCCCTCCCACTGCTATCGTACCATTATTCAACCAAGGATACATAGTAATGCTGGCACAATAATTAGCCAGATTAGTTTCATCATTTTTATAAATAAAATGATGATTCAGAAGTTCCAAATAACGATCGGACAATTCCTTTCCATACATGTCTTTCAAACGGTCAGTCAACAGACGACGGTTGAGACGAATAAAATTTGATTTGGGTAACTCTCCTATCAGCGTAGCAATATTCTTATTCTCCACATTGGCATTCGCATCATATTTACTGCCGGTTGCCGGATTGGAAGCGTCACAATAGTCAAGCAAAAACTTCAGTTTATCTCTCACCTCACGATCCTCCAAATGTTTCTGACGATACAGCATATACGCCTTGGCAACACTGTAATAATGTTCAGCCATCAGGGCCACCTCCACCTGATTCTGGATTTCTTCCACATTCATTCCATCACTGACACTAACGCGACTCAATACAGTAGTAATCACATCCTGGGTAGCAAAACTTCCTACTGACAAAAATGCTTTGGCTATTGCATTTTTAATTTTATCAAGAGAGAAAGTTTCTTTTTTACCATCTCTCTTAATAATAAATACCTCTGAATTAATCATACTTATAAATTAAGGTTATACAAAACACACATTATTCAATATAAGTCTTTCACACACGACAATTCATGGAAACCAGTAATAAAAAGGATCAGTATGATTCGTTCTATCGCCTTTCACCCGAAAGCCATGAATGATATAAACAATAACGGCAGGTCTTCTGACTTGTTTCCGTTGTAGCGCCTTCCCGGTTTTCACAATAACCAGTGGCTAAGAATGTCACAACACTTCCCCACACTATGGGAGGATAAAACTTACAGCTACGGGGATAGTTCCTGATTTGCACAGGATTCCCTTTTAATTCCGTTTCGCGCCAACGGCTAATCCGGAAACCGATATTACTGACAAAGTTAGGAATTAAATCAATAAAACAACTGGAAAAAGAAAAAAAACTTCAAGCAACACTTTTTTCATCTTTTCCGCTTCGTTTAATTATAAAATCCATTATCTTTGCCCCGAATTGGTTTCGGATAGTCTATCTGCTATTCGGATTAAAAGGGAATCGGGTGCAAATCCCGGACAGTCCCGCTGCTGTGAAACTCTGCTGGAATCTTGAAAAATACCTTTGCCACTGATGTGACAATCCTCACATCGGGAAGGCTTCAAGATAAGGAGTCAGTCAGAAGACCTGCCATTCATTAAAGGCTGTTTTTACTCGTGGGATTAGGAAAGCAGTACGAAAGAAAATAAGAAAATAAAAAATTTACGGGAGGAATGCCTATGAAAAAGGTATGTCCACGTTGTGGTGCAACATTTGATTGTATGCACAATGATATTTTATCGTGTCATTGCGCAACTGTCCGACTGGATGCTCTGCAACGCACCTATTTAATGGAGAATTATTCCGATTGCCTGTGCCATGACTGCCTGAAAGCCGTCAAGGACAGTTTCTATGCCTGCGAAATTAACCCCCGTTATAATAAGAAGAAAAATGATAAAGAAAGTATTGATAGCGAACAGAGGTGAGATTGCCCTGCGCGTGATGCGCTCCTGCAAGGAAATGGGAATACTGACCGTGGCTATATTTTCCGAAGCCGACCGTACTTCGCATCATGTAGCGTACGCCGACGAAGCCTATCCGATAGGAGCGGCCGCGGCCAAAGAGAGTTATCTGAACATAGAGAAAGTAATCGGAGTGGCGAAGCATTGCGGTGCGGATGCCATTCATCCGGGCTACGGCTTCTTGTCGGAGAATTCGGAGTTTGCCCGCCGTTGCAAGGAAGAAGGCATTATCTTCATCGGCCCTTCGGCGGAAACCATGGAAGCCATGGGCGACAAGATAGCCGCCCGCAAGCGGATGATTGCGGCCGGCGTACCCGTAGTGCCGGGTACGGAACAGCCTTTGCAAAGTGCCGAAGAGGCCGTACGCATCTGTAACGAAATCGGTTATCCGGTGATGCTGAAAGCGTCTATGGGCGGTGGCGGCAAAGGCATGCGCCTTATTCACAAGGAAGAAGAAGTGGTGGAAGCGTATAATACGGCGCGTTCGGAGTCGATGTCCTCATTCGGTGACGACACGGTGTATCTGGAGAAGTTTGTGGAAGAACCGCATCACATAGAGTTCCAGATTTTGGGTGATAACCACGGCAATGTGATTCATCTGTTCGACCGCGAGTGTTCGGTGCAACGCCGCAACCAGAAGATTGTGGAAGAAAGCCCGTCGCCGTTCCTGACGCCAGAGCTGCGCAAGGAGATGGGAGAGAAGGCGGTTGCCGCCGCCAAGGCCGTAAACTATTCGGGTGCGGGTACCATCGAATTTCTGGTGGACAAGAACAGGAACTTCTACTTCCTCGAAATGAATACGCGTTTGCAGGTGGAGCATCCCATCACGGAAGAAGTGGTGGGCGTGGACTTGGTGAAAGAGCAGATTTTTGTAGCCGACAACCAGCCGCTGCATCTCCGCCAGGAAGACATCTTCCAGCGCGGTCATGCCATAGAGTGCCGTATCTGCGCCGAAGATACGGAGAACAACTTCATGCCTTCGCCGGGTATCATCAGGCAACTGACCGAACCGAACGGTATCGGCGTGCGCATTGACAGTAACGTGTACGAGGGATACGAAATCCCCGTCTACTACGACCCGATGATCGGCAAGCTCATCGTATGGGCCACCACCCGCCAATACGCCATCGAGCGTATGCGCCGTGTGCTGTACGAGTATAAGATAACCGGACTGAAAACCAACCTTGCCTATCTGAAACGTATCATGCACGTGCCCGATTTTGTGAAGGGCGAGTACAACACGCTGTTCATCGAGAAGAACGCGCGCATGCTGGTACGCTCCAACGGCAGCAACGAAGAGATAGAGAATGTCGCCATGATTGCGGCTTATATGGATTATCTGGTGAACCTGGAAGAGAACGCTTCGACACAGTTGCCCGACGGCCGTCCTATCAGCCGCTGGCGCGAGTTCGGATTGCAGAAGGGTGTGCTGAGTTATTATCTAAAAAAGGCATCTGAGAAACAGATGCCTTTTTTAATGAAGTTATTTAGAAATCAATATCGTTCATGCTATTAACCAATAACTGATATTTAATATATCCTCCACTTTTAGAAGAATATTTGGTATAAATAGCGGTGATATTACCTTTGGCACCATCTGCAGGCAGAGGCTGAAGTGCGAAGTTTGAATATCCGCTGACACGCAGGATATAGTTGCCACCTGTAGATGTCGTATTGTCATAAGCAAACCAGGAAGAACCATAATAGCGATGACCTCCATAGCTGTAAGCATAGGTTGGAGTCAATCCTTCTTCTGCATAATATTTGTTTTCATATACAGCGGTGGTTGAACCGTTCGGGTAAGTTGTTTCTAGATATTGAGGATACTTGTCGCCGTCGTATGTGCCTTCTTTGTAAGTCAGTCCTTCGAAACGTACCAAACGTCCTAATGCATCATCATTCAATTCTGTTTTATAATTATTTTCATTGATAACCAATATGTCGTCTTCTGTCAGACTGCCGAGTTCACCTTTGAATACATGTTGATCTACAAATAAGGTATTCTCGAGATTACGGTTTGCATAACCTTTGGAAATGTCTTCTGCTGTCGGCATTCCACCTACACTTAACATATAACGATAGCTACCGATAGCCAGACCTTTGGTTTTAACAAAGAGAGTCTGCCCTACATGAAAATAAACATAGTTGCTAACCATCAATTTCAGTTCAATGGCTGATTTGGATGATTCATCATAGATGTATACTGATTTCTATACATTACCGGCTTGGTCGCTTGAGATGACTTTTCCGCTGATGACATAGTCTTCTGTGATTTCCAGAGTTTTTCCCCGACTGGCTGCACCGTTTCCGTATTCTTTATAGAAAAGTTGCTTAAAGTCCTTGATGGAGATTAGTTTGCTATTTGAGAAGTCTTCTTTTGTCCAGACTTTGGCTGGAGCAGGCTCTTCAAATTCGTTGTAGCAGCTACTGAAACCGAGCACTACTACCGCAAGCATAAATAATTTAAATATTTTGTTCATAACTGTTCTTTTTACTTATGATGTCCTTAGAAACGGAAATAAATGTTCATGTAATAGGTTGTACCGAACATATAGAAATATTTCGAATCAAACGGTTGGTAAGTTTGATAACTTTCATCCTTGTTCTTCAGCAGACGAACTTGTTCATAACCGCCGGTCTTGATATTCTGGTTGTTGAGCAGGTTCTTTACCTCCAGGCTGAAACCAAGAGTATAGGCACGGTTAATGTACCAGTTCTTACCAACACTTGCATTTAAAACGCAAGCAGAGTTGAATTTCTCCTGATTACGTAACGTTGCGATATCTTCTTCAGTCATTCCCGGTGTCAGTACGGCATCTGTACGATAGAGCGGACTCATAGATAAGTACATATTATTATAATAGTTCATATCTAATGACGCAAATATGTTTTTAGGACCACGGTAAGACAAGCCTACGTTCAGTGCTGTTTGCGGAGTGCTTTCTACACGGAAGTTCTTCCAGTATACTTTACCCTGGTTTTTGATTTCTCCACTATTATCCTGAATCTGTACATAATCCGGGTTATTGTCATAAGTGAATTGTCCCCAGCTGATGGCTGCATTCAGAGAAAGTCCTGCATAGATAGGTACAGAAGCTGCTGCTTCAAGTCCGAAGTGACGTTTGTTGATACCGCTCATTGCAAAGTTGGAGAAGGTAGCTTCTACGTCATCATAATAAGAGAGAACTTTGGACTGATCCATAAACTTCGTATAGTATCCGGAGATACGTGCTTTAACATCCCCCCAACGCAAGTTATAAGAGGCGTCTACACCAAATACCTTCTCGCTTGAAATACCCGGAGTCGCAGAGTTACGGGTACGGGGAGAAACAAATGAAGCCTGGAAGGCAGGAGCATCCTGCATATAGATGATGTTGGCATCAATAGAATGAGCAGCAGAGAACTTATAGCTGAAGTTGGCTTTCAGTTTATAAGTCAGGTAATTCTGCTTCTTAGAGTCTCCTTGAGAATTGTCAAGGAACAACCCTTTTTTCCAAATACCATGACGCCACAGAGTAGTATGTCCGAGTTCTCCACCCAGATTGACTCCAAAGTTGCCGAAGTTTCTGCTATATTGTGCCCAAGCGCGTGCGTTGATAATATTTCCGTAGTAGTCGTAGCTGTATTTATCACCCTTCTTGACAGCTTGGGCATGACCGTACTTATCATAGTACTCCATGTTGTTCTGGTAAAGGATTGGGTTCATACCACCCATGTCACGTTCGGCAAACTTGTCTACGTCTACCCAGTAATCACCACCCAGCAAATCTTTCACTTCGCTATAATATTCTGTGCGATTACGACGCAAGTTCAATCCACCGTTAATTTTAGAATTGTCACGGAAGATATGAGAAAATTGTGTGTAGAGATTCCAGTCTATCTGATCGGCATGGCGTTCTTCAATCATGTTGATGGCACGATGACCGGCTCCATAGGTCGGGTTCTCTTCCTGGCTTTGGTTGATATGATACAAGTTGTCCCAGTTGATGTGGCGGATGTTATTAGTATTTCCCATCCATGCTTCATACAGTTGTGCTCCGACGTAAGTGTTGTTATAGAAACTCGGTAAATAACGGTAATAGTCGGGACGTGGGTCGGGACCACCGTACCAAGTCAGCGCAGAGTAACCGTTCTGTCCGAAACGTACAGAGGTTGCAACGTTTAATTGTGAACGGTCATTGATGTCGAATGTATAATTCAACATCGTAATAGGTTCATGATAGCTGCGCACACGTGCGTTGACACGCTTTCCATTCAGCCAACCCCAGTTTGGATTGTAGTAGTTGTTGCCTACTAAGTCGTAGACTTCCTGAGTAGAAGCTTGTTGTGCACCACGTTCTGTGGGAGCACCCAGGATGCTTAATGCCAAGCGGTGTTGTGAATTGAATTGCTTTTCTACAGCGGCAAAATATCCGAAGGCATTGTAGTACACACCGTTTACATAAGAGTTTCCTCCCTGGCGGGTTGATACGGAGAAGGCATAAGACCAGCCGTTATCCTGTAATCCGGATGCATAGGTCAGCATACCACGGAAGCGGTACATGGAGTTACCGTTAACTACGCTGGCGCGAAGGCCTTTGCGCATCTGTGAAGGACGGGTATTGATATTTGTTGTACCTGCGATACCACCGATGCCCATATCCCCCATGTTCAGCGCAGATGTGACTTCCTGATTACGAGTCGCATCATTCAAGCCGCTCCACAAAGACCAGGGAGTATATCCTGTCATTGCGTCATTCAGTTGAATACCGTTCATATAAACGTCGGAGTATTGAGAATCATAACCACGTACATTGAAACGCATTTCACTGAATTTGTAGGAAGCAATGTTATTGAATACGTCTTTTGATGCGGACAGAGACGAGGGAAGTGATTGTGCATCCTCCAGCGTTTCTGTGTCAAATTCGGCAAAGATAGCATCGTCCATCGTAGGAGCAACGTTTTCAGGGATCAAAATGACGTTATTGATATCTCTGATCAACTTATCCACACGGACAGCCAGAGTTAAAGGTTCGAACTCTGCAGCTTCGAAAGACAGCGTGTATTCTCCTTTTGCCAGGTTTTCGATGACGAAGTTACCCGACGCATCAGTCTTGGTTGTTACATCTCCCGGGGTTAATGTCACTTTTACGCCGTCTATGGCCGCACGTGTCGTACGGGAAACGACTTTACCTTTGACTCCACCATTGTTTTGTGCAAAAACAGTGAATGACATCAAAGATAATACCATGAATAGGATTGTTTTGATTTTCATATAAACTTATTTTTTTATTTACCTATATAGATATATACGGGGAAGTGGTCACTGTAACCTCCCTGGAAGTTATTACCTACGTATGTGCGCAATGGATATCCTTTGTATTGTCCTTCTTTCTGCACCATGTAAAGTTGCTTGAAGATATTTCCATAGAATTTAGATCCGGGAGCTTGCTGCAATTTCAGCTTTCCTGTCGATCCTTTTGCTAAATTCTCGGATACTACAATATTATCAAAGATATTCCAGGCATCTCCGTAGGCTAGTGTTCCGTATCCTGCTTTGAGCATATCGGCATAAGGAGCGAAGAAGTCGCCTTCCTTCAAATCTTTCAGTTTGAATTTGGCTCCTAACCCTTGTGCTATACTTTTGTCGGTCGGATCATCATTGAAGTCTCCCATCATAACCACTTTCGTGTTAGGATTGGCCTTCATTACAGAGTCTGCAATGCTGCGCATCTGTTCGCCTACAGCGATACGTTTAAATTCTGAAGCTTCTTTTCCTCCCAGGCGTGAAGGCCAGTGTGCTACCATAAAGAAGAAGGGTTCGTTTTCAATCGTTCCCCAAAGCGTCAGGATATCACGGGTCTTGAAGTCCGGAAGTGAAGGGATGACTGTTCTTACAGCTTTTTCTCCTTCTATTTTAAACACATCGGGACGATACAGAAAAGCAACGTCTACACCGCGGGCTTCAGGAGAGTCGAAATGTGAAATCCGATAGTTTGCCGGAGCCAGTTTGCGGGTTGCGATAATATCTTCCAGTACACTGCGGTTTTCTACTTCCGATACACCGATAATTACCGGATAATCCTTGTTGATAGCTGCAATATCGAAGAATACACGTTCTGTGTTAGCCAACTTCTTATTGTACTTGGCTGAGTTCCACTTCTTAGGTCCTTCGGGAGTAAATTCATCATCGTGAACTTCCGGATCATTGATTGTATCGAAGAAGTTCTCAAGATTGTAAAATACAACCTTATACGGTTTCTGCGCAAAGCTGAACGATATCAGCAGCGCAAAGAGCGCGGTTACTAATAACAGTTTTTTCATAAGCTAGCTTATTAGTTAATCCCCCATTGAGTGGGATTATTTTGTTGTTTTACACTGTTGGATACTTGTGGAAAGAAGGTAAATCCTGTCATCTTTTCGATGTCTGCTACAGAAGTACAGATAGACTTAGGAGGTTCAATGTTTCCATATGATTTGTGATCTACCCAAAATCCGATTGATATCAGTTCACTGTCTGAACAATCTTTGATGTTCTTTCCTGTTTTTCCACTCTTCGTACGCAGAAGTACTTTAAAATAGTTTGTAGGAACCGGAACTGTATTCCTTGCTCCATCTGTAGTGGTGGTTGCACCTGCCCCAAAATATGCGCCGGTAACTACATACAAGGTATCAGAACAGTTATTTGCCCGAACTTTTGTTTCAAGTTTAGCCCACATATCCTGATTCAAACGATTAAGCTGTGGGGTCATATTGGACATATAGAAGGTTTGAGCATTCATTTCGTCTGTTCCTAAGCGATCGGCTGATGGAAGCTGGTGACCACGGTCATAAGATCCTCCATAAGATCTTAATGTACAATCAGCCTGATAACTTTGAGGAATGATAGGATCGAAGGCCCAACGGTCTGTACGTTCTCCTGAACCTTTGAGGTATGCGTTATGTATTGGATAAGCTACCCACAAAGCTGCTTTCTTAGTCTTATCAAAACAAATGGAATAATTACGTATTGTCTTGTTATTTAAAAGAGCATAATGAGTTACATACTGATAATTAGCATTTTCCTTGAAATCAGGTACTTCAGCCCACAGGTTAAAAGCAGGTAGGTTCTGCTGTGATTCAGATAATTGTACTAAATCAAAGACTTTCGCCTCTTGGTCTGCAAACTGGAGTGAAATTTTAGCTACACGTTGTTCTTTACCTGTATTGCTATTATAATACACGTATAAAACATTGAGTCCGTCTTTTATTTCTCCGGATTTAGAGGATAAGGTCAGATCATTGCTACTGAAAGAACACCATGTTGTGCCCTCAGTGATTTCTGCATTCCATATTGTCCCAGGAGTACCTGTGATGATTATGGCAGACGATCCGGATGCTGATTTTACAGTGGAGGAAATTTTCCAGTAGGCATCACCTGTTTGTGACGAGCCTCCACCGTTGGAGTCATCGTTGCTACATGCTGTCATTAATAAAATGAGCACTGATAGCAATAATGATGTATAGTATTTGGTAAATGATATCATTTTAAGAT
>ENA-UESD01000658-UESD01000658.1-human-gut-metagenome-genome-assembly--contig:-NODE-658-length-30832-cov-13.609429_pt1 | contig 30832 bp, 22 predicted proteins | sample MGYA00242985_ERZ507986 | MGnify/ENA primary metagenome ERZ507986 (study PRJEB26167, sample SAMN06115408) | human gut metagenome | host: Homo sapiens | place: China:Guangxi | collected 2016-04-06... | reverse complement strand
GGTTATCTTACGAATCAAAAGTCCATTTCTCTTTATGTAGGTAGCACTTCGGGAATGGAGTTGCGGATTTAAGGCTTTCTTATATTATCCTGAATATTATTGTTTTCAAATCTCTTTGTCGATTTGCGCTCGACACTCAATATACATCAAAAGGCTTGCCAAAGTGCTCGAAGTGACAAATTGTCTGATTTTCTGAATTTTTGACAGTATTCTATTCCGAAATAGCAGACATTTCTGCTAATTTATTAGCCGGACGGTGAAGTGGTAGGTGATGGAACCTTCGCACCACATGCTGAAGTTGGTGTTCCACAGGTTATTACTCAGGTTGAAATGAATGCCTCCGCGCTTGTCCGGGTATTGGGTGGAGTAATTGAGTCCGCGCGGCTCCCCTATATTGATCAGAAAAGCCTCCCGACTATCGATTCTTATAGTTCCTTTTGTGGTGATGATGTCTACATATCGGTCAATGCCGTGCATCTGCCGGTTTCCTTTTTCCACCACATCGAGAAGGTCCACCGGCTGCCCCAGTTTTTCGGCAATAAGACCAACGATGTTATGCGCATTGAAAGAAAGCCAATAAGCTTCCGGGAGTCTGACGGCCGGTTTGTTTACCAAGGTAATTTCCAGTTCAGCCTTTTTCCCGTCTTTATACGTCAGGCAGTTGGCATACATCTTTTCGGGATAGCAACGACTGTCCACGCGAGGATGTTTCGGGAAGGCCAGTTCATACAGCGTGCGTGTTCCGGCATCTTCTTTTCGGATTTCCTGTCTGACCATTTGAGCGTATAGGGAGATGCTGGTTGCCTTTGAGTTTTCCAGTCCAATCTTGCTCAGGTCATACCGCGCCCACTCAAAACGGTTGCGTAAATAGTTATCCAGGAATATGGTGTAATCTTTTGCATCGAGCATTTGATACGACAGTCCTCCGGCTTTCAGAATACCGTCGGCGAGCAGGCTGCATTGCCAGTTGGAATAGTCGCCACTGCATGCGGCTGAAGAGAACTGAGGGGCCTCGCATTTTCCGGCTGCGTCAACCGTTGCTTTGGCTTCGGCCTGAAGACTTTCCGGCAGTTGGGTTATGGCCTTGTCAATGTAGTCGTCTATTTCTTTCCAGGACTGTTCTACCTTTTTGAAAGGAGCGGTGTTGCGGGCAGCCATAAAGTCGTCCATGTCATATTTATCCCAGTTCTGGAGATGGGTCTTTATATCCATACCTTGAGTATGCTCCCCGATCAGACCTAATTCCAAGGCGAAATTCAAATCTTCGAGGCTGCCTTTTTTCAGTTTGCCTGTCTGGAGCCATTGAGAATATTGATGGGACAAAGCCCGGAATCTGGCCATACGCATGGGAGCGCCGCCATAGCCGTAAATCCATGTATCGCCTATTTCTGAGGTGACCAATGGAAGTTTCTCTTTATTCTTGAGGAGGGCTTCGGCTATTTCATTAAAGGAGCAAGGTTTCAGTTTGGCATTCGGATAGCGTTTCCGTAAGCCGGCGTAGATGGCTTTTACCTGTTCATAAGTGTGAGGACCGTGGTTGTCTCCCGTAAAGTTGATGGCTACAGCCGATTTTCCGTCGGGCAGGATGCTTTCCGTGCCATAGTCCTGTTGATAGGCCAATATCAGTTCGTTTCCTTCCGGATCCTGCCAGCGGCAAAAGGCCGGGACATTCGGGACGGGGCAGGCTGAATTGACTCCGATATGCAGAAAGCGTATGCCCGCGCGATTCATGGGAGCGATGATGCTTCTGGTATGTCCGGGCACGTCAGTCATTTTTGCGGCAATGGTGTGTTTTCCATATTTCTTGTCTAACTTTTGAGTGACAGACAGGCAGGTTTCAAATAGATCCCGATTCATAGATTCAGATTCCACGGTATAGGGAACCCCGTTCCATACAATGTCCCCTTTAGAGATAGCCTTTTCCAGTCTTTTCACTTCCTGCGGTGAGGCTGTCTGTAAGTATTTCCATATCAGCCATGAACCGGTGGTCCACACATAACGCTCTCCCTTGCCGTCTTTTCTTAACCGTTCGGCAACATCCAGTGCCTTGGGAATAAAATCGTGGATGTAATTGTACTCTACAACCGAACTCAGATCGGTAAACCCTACATCGAGGTGTGTTTTAAATACAACATAAACAGTTTTAATGTCTTTGTTTTCCGCTGATTGCGCATGAACAGGAAAAATCAAAGTCATGGCAATGCTCAATAGAATTAAGATCCCTTTTTTCATTGTAATTGATTTTTAGTTTTTTAGGTATTTGTTTGTAAAAGCAAGGTTACTCTTTTGTTTTGTGGCAGGGATTGAGTAACGATTTCACAAAGGTAGTAGACTTGTTTTTATTTTTGTCATAAAATAGGGTTATAAAATAATAAAATTATTGAGTTGTCTGATATTTAAGAATTTGATGAAAATGTGTTCAATGATGGAGCAGGAGCAGACTTTTATTCTGAAAGATTGTAAACGGACGTTCTATAAGTTGGATAAAGACGGAAAACCATTTTGTCGCGTCGGGATGTATATTTATCTGGAAGGTCTGACTTTGTGGCGTTACGATTTTCAGTCATGGGATTACAATGAAAAGAATGGCATTGTGAGGATGGATTATTCGGTAAGTTTGGTCGGTGTCCGACAAATGTGCCGGTTATTGGGAGTGTACGATTCTCTTTCCCTGATAAAAAGGCTCAAGAAAGAATGTGGATTTCGGGTCGGATATCAGAAGTTTATCGAAAATTTTATGGCTTTCTGTGACAAGAACTCCATTCTGTATAACTTTAATGTTTGGTATTGAGAATAAAGAAAAAGACCAGAGTGATTCTCTTTTGGGGGAGAATTCTCTGGTCCTCATTTCCTCTTCGGCTGTATACTGTGAGGTCCGTAAAATGTTGAATTTACCAAGGCTGTTCTATCTAAACTGTGATTTTATTTCAGCTTTAAATGATAAAAATAATCCGGAGAAATAGCTAAAACAAAATAATCCGGTTCAGAAAAACCTATAATAAGGTAATTTTAAATAGTCGCCCCTTAAAAATACTTTTATCTGCTGGTATTCAGTAATTTAATCTATAAAAAGTTTTGATAAATCTGCAAGTTTTCTTATCTTTTGGTTAAGAAACTTGCAGATTTTATGATTAAAAATACAAATAATAGTCCTTCCTTTTTCAGCAACCTGTCTGACATGCTGAACCAATCCCACCCACTTTATCAATTGGCCGACAAAATAGATTGGGGAAAATTTGAGACAGCTTTTCAACCTTTGTATTATCAGGACAACGGTCGTCCCGGCAAGCCAATCCGTTTGATGTGCGGTCTGCTCATTCTGAAGCACCTTCGTAATCTGTCAGACGAGTCTTTGGTAGAACAATGGAGCGAAAATGCTTATTATCAGTATTTCTGTGGGATGCAGGAGTTCACTCCATCAGCCCCGTGTGCCTCTTCAGAACTGGTCCATTTCCGCAAACGTATCGGTGAAGCGGGGATTGAACTTATCTTTCAGGAAAGCATTCGTGTGAATAACGAGGAGGATGATGACCATCATCATGATACGGCCTTTATCGATTCTACGGTTCAGGAAAAGAATATCACTTACCCCACGGATGCAAAGCTGCATAAGAAGATCGTGAAGAAAGTTCTTGGCATCGTGAAAAAGCTGGGCCTTCCTCTGCGTCAAAGCTACACCTTTGTGTTGAAGGAGATCTATCGTGACCAGCGTTTCCGGAATCATCCCAAGAATTGGAAAAAGGCTCTTAAGGCAGACAGGCGTTTACGTACAATAGCCGGAAGGTTGGTCAGGGAACTGAAGCGTAATATTAAAGGGAATCACGACTATGACAAATTGCTCGGACTTTTTGAAACCATTCTTTCCCAAAGGCGTAATAGCCGGAAAAAGATCTATTCCATTCATGAGCCGGAAGTACAATGTATCAGCAAGGGCAAAGAACATAAGAAATACGAATTCGGTAACAAGGTTTCCATCATACGCTCTGTCACAGGCCTTATTCTTGGAGCCATGTCCTTTCGCAATGAATATGACGGTCATACCATCGAATTTTCTTTGGAACAGGTAGAACGGTTAACCGGAAGAAAGATAGAAGTGCTGGCTGGTGATAGAGGATACAGAGGCAAGAAGGAAATTAACGGGACGAAGATTATGATTCCCGATGTACCCAAGAAATCAGACAGCCGTTATCAGAAACAGAAAAAACATAAGCTCTTCCGCAAGCGTGCAGGTATAGAACCAACAATAGGTCACTTGAAGGCAGATTACCGATTGGGCCGCAACTTTTATAAAGGTGTGGTAGGAGATACTGTAAACGTACTTCTGGCAGCAGCGGCCTATAACTTCAAAAGAGCTATGAAAGCTCTTTGGTACATACTTCAAAAAATTTGCGAGATACTGTGTCTGAACAATATCTCGCAAAAATGGGCTTTTTAAGGGATGACTAACTACACGCTTCGCTTCCGTAGTTGTGGGCTCTCCCGAGGGGATAAGGACTTTGCCCTAATAACCCACAAGGCTTTGCCCTTGACCCACTCAGGGCGTTTCTCCCCTGAGAACCCCGAGCAAAGAGTGCCCCTCTCTTTGCAATTTCCGCTTATGGGTTACACCCCTAAGAACCCTGTACGGTTATGAGCGGAGCAAATGAATTCAGTAAAATAACCCAAATCAAATTTTAAGAAGATGGCAACAAAATCAAGTCCTGCAATGTCAAATCAAGTGGGGCTCATAACCGAAGAACTGCCGAGTACATGCGTAACATCGGCGAGTCCAAAATCTACATCGTGCCCGAACTCTCTGCCGACAACGAGCAGTGGATAAACCAAGAATTCGGCAACCCTGACCTGCAGGCGCACTACGACCACATCAAGCAGATGGTTAAAGAAAAGACTGGTCGTGCCATGCAGGAGAAAGAGCGTAAGCGCAAAAGCAAGAGCGGTAAAATCACCAAAGTGGCAGGGTGCTCGCCCATCCGTGAGGGAGTGCTTCTCATCAGACTGGACACCACACTGGCAGATGTGCGTAAGTTTGGCGAGGAATGCCAACAGCGTTGGGGTATCACTCCGCTTCAAATCTTCCTGCACAAGGACGAGGGGCATTGGCTGGGCGGACAGCCCGAAGCTGAGGACAAAGAGAGTTTCCAAATCAATGGCAAGTGGTTCAAACCGAACTACCATGCTCATATCGTATTCGATTGGATGGACCACGACACGGGCAAGAGCCGAAAGCTCAATGACGAGGATATGACGGAGATGCAGACCTTGGCTGCCGATTTGCTCTCTATGACGCGAGGGAAATCCAAAGCCGAGACAGGCAAGGAACATTTGGAGCGTAATGACTTCATCATAGAGAAACAGAAAAAGGAGATGAACCGCCTTAATGCCACAAGGCTATACCGTGAGTACCAGTTGGAACAGGCGAATCAAAAGATGCAGGAGGCAGAAAGTGCTACTAACTCCTTCATAGAGCAAGCCCATCAAAAGCAGCAACAAAGTGAAGAGCTTGACAAGGCTATCAGCGAGAAACGCTCCAAACTCAACAAGGAGAAAGGAAGCGAGCTTCTGAGTGCCGCTGTCGGTTGGGCTACGGGTAAGTCTAAAGCCCTGATAGGAGAAATCGAGGATTTGCGTGACGAGATTTCTACGCACGAGGAAACCATTGAGCGGTTGCAGGGTAAAATTCAGACTATGCAGAGCTACCATCAACGAGAACTGATGAAGCTGGATGGTAAGCACCAAGCCGAATTGAACCGTAAGGAGGCAGAGCATACCCAAGAGACCACAAGGCTCAAAAATCGGATTGCATGGCAGAATCATCTTATCGGTTGTCTCAGTTTCTTGCTGCTCAAAACGAGCGACATCTTCCGCAAGGCGGTAAACGGCATCATCCGTTTGGCAAAGGATTATTACAAACCCCGTTTTGACACCGAGCAAGTGTCGGACATCAAGGATGCGCTTAACCTGTTCGGGGATGATAGACAATCGCATCGTGCAGCCGGGGATTTCCTGTACCTCACAGCCAAGCAAAAGGGAGATTTGGACAGTCGGGAGCAAATCAAAGACAAACGAGAGGTTGATAATGTGGTGGATGGGCATTATGACTATCAGCAAAAGAGGGGCTTCTCAATAAGAAGATAAGCGATAATGATATGCCAGTGATGATAATCGTAAGATTTTGACGTATAACCGAATAAAAAAGAGTAACTTTGTAAACGAAATAGAGAAAAATATGGCTAACATTACAAACATACAAGAATCCGAATATGAGGCAATTCTGCGACAGGCTGTCGCAGTTATTGACAGGACAAGAACAATGGTAGCTACAACAATATGCTCTGCCATCGGTTCTGCCCATTGGGAAATCGGAAAATTGCTTCACGACCGAAAACTTGAAAGCAAGCATGGAAGTGGTGTTGTAAACCGCTTGTCCTATGACTTAAAACAACGCTACCCACAAATGGGAGTATCTCCGAGAAATCTGTGGGACATGAAGAAGTTTTATGAGCGTTTTTGTGAGAGCGAGCCAAAACTGCGACAGGCTGTCGCAGTTTTGCCGTGGGGACATACATTGAAATTGATGCGCAAGTTCGGTGAGGATGATAATGCCATTTCGTATTATGCCCAAGAAACCCTGTCAAAAGGTTGGAATCGTGACCTGTTATCCAGTGCCATTTCCCTTAAAATGCACACAAGGAAGAGCGAATCTTTGGATAACAATTTCGAGCAGACACTGCCTGCCACGCAAGCGATGTTTGCCAATGAGGTGTTCAAGAGCGGTTATAATCTCGGCTTTCTTGGTATAAAAGACCCTATCTTGGAAACGGAACTGGAAACCCGATTGGTGGAAAAAGTCAAGCATTTCCTTTTGGAACTTGGCAAAGGTTTCACCTATCTTGGAAATCAGTATGTGCTTGAGTATAACGGCAAGCGGAGTAAGGTCGATATGCTTTTCTTCCATCGTGGTCTGCATTGTCTTGTAGCCATTGATTTGAAGATTGGCGAGTTCAAGCCGGAATATGCAGGTAAGATGAATTACTATCTGTCATTGCTCGACCGTTTAGAGCGCAGAGAGGACGAGAGCCGTTCTATCGGCATTATTCTGTGTGCTGAGAAAGACCGTGTGGAAGTGGAGCTTGCTTTAGAAGATATGGGTAAGCCCATCGGTGTTGCCGACTATCAACTGATTGTTCCGCAGGAGGAATTAAAGAAAGTGGTTGCAGACGAAATGGAAGCGTTTGGCAAAGAACTTCCGCTTCGAACGGGAACAGAAGAGTAAACAAAGAATAACTAAGCTGTACTAGGCAATAAGCAGAACGAAAAAATATATAGTTATAATATGAAACCAGATTCAATATTGTATTATCCTCATATTGAATTCCAAAATGAAGCATGGGTAAAATCCTGTTTGTTACTTTGGAATCATGTTTATAGAATTGTTCCTGAAGGTTATACTCCAAATGATAGTGATGAAATTAAAGCATTAGTTGATGCAGACTTGGTTAGAAATATTAAATTGGATGACAAGGATAGAGAGGATACTTTTGATGAATTTCTAAAACTTTGCGACAAGATAGAGAATCGTATGCCTGCAGGTCTTATCCCCTCGGATGAAGATAGAATTCATCCAGGAAAAATCGACAATAGACTATATCCGTATCTTGATTTAATTGGAAAACACTTTATTGACGAAAACAAATGGCTTCATTTATCAAAAGAATTAGCAAGAGGGTATATGTTCAAATTGTCGCAAGTTGTTGCAAGAATACGTAATCTTAACAGAGGGACAGATGATTTTGATGCGTGGTCAATCAATCCTTATTTCTGTGAAAATGCGAATTTTGGTGATTTCCTTCAAGACCCTACGGCAAAAGGGTTCTTTTGCTCTATTACATTAGAGGATGTTGTGCCGCAGAATATCGGTGAAGTGAGTTCATATAATCTTATCTCTTTTATCAACAAAAGAAAAGATGAGCGAAATCTATTGAGAGATAAATTTGATGATTTGACTAGTCATCTTGCAAGAATTTCGAATCTTCAATATGCTGGGCAGGTAGAAATGGATTTTATAAATGATTTGTTAGACTCGAAAGAGCAATACAAAAAGAGTATGGATAAATGGGGAGAAATAGCAGGTTTGGCTATAACAACAGGAGTTCCAGTTTCACTTACGGCTTTAGGTACTTTTGCAGCCCTTGTTAAAGATCCGTTTAACACGGCTTCAATTGCAGGTAGTCTTACAATAGGAGCAATATGCTCATATCTTGATTTTCATAGAGCGAAAAAGAATAGAGATCCTTCATATTCATCATATTTAATCGATATAGACAAACTTTGCAAAAATGTTACATGGCAAAGCTATACACGATTAGATGAGTTTATTAATGATTAAGAGTCTTGTTACTATTCTTTTATAATATGGAATACACAATTAATGAAGTCTTCGACATAAAAGAGGAACAGATATACCAAGCCAACGAGTTTTTGAGTAAGTCGGAACATGAACTGATGCACTGGAGACGTGTATTGGAAGAGTCTATCCTAATGGGAAAGCCGCGTTTGATTTGCCCCTACTGTCACCAGATGCTTAAGCTCTGCGGACGGAAGTGCCAGCGTGGCGTGGTTTCATATTTCTCGCATCTGTATGACAGCGAAGACTGCCCCATCAAGACCACGACGCAACTCACCAAGGAGGAAATTGAAATCAGAAAATACGGAAAGGTGAACGAGAGCAAGCGCCATCAGGAACTGAAGCACTTGATAGCCGATGTGCTGCAAGACGAGAAAAGCAGGGAAATGGGTATCGACGGGGTACAGATAGAGAAACGGATTGACAGCCAGTTGCCTTATATGAACTGGCGCAGACCGGACGTGCAAGCGCAATACAAGGGGATGAATATAGTGTTCGAACTACAACTGTCCACCACGTTTCTGAGCGTTGTAGTAGACCGTGACATATTCTACCGATTGAATGGATACTTCATCGTATGGGTGTTCAACTTTGACGACAACAAGGAATATGTAAACTTGCACAACATGATGTGCAAGGACATCTATTACGCCAACAAGCGCAATGTCTTCATCTTGGACAAAAAAGCACAGGAGCTATCGCGCGAACGCGGAGAACTGGTGTTGTGTTGTCAATGGCTGGATGCCGACGGTAGTTTCTCGGAAGCTGAATACATTTCGCTTGAGCAACTGAAATATGACACAAAGAACTTCAAACCTTACTATGTGGATGCCGACGAGATTTACTATAAGGCAAATCCTGCAGTAAAACTTCGTCTTGAGGAACTGGAACGCTCGCGTGCAGAGCTGTTGCAAGGGCTGATGGACCGGAAGCAACGGGAACTGGAGCTGCAACAAGCTGAGTGTGTGCGCATAGAAAGAATAAAGCAGGAAATCATCGAGAAGCAGGAACGAGCGAGTGTGTACGAGAAGAATGGTGCATGGGGATTCATGTATCACTCACAAACGCTGACGGCACCTATATATTCGGACGTAGAATGGAACATGCAGCTCGGAATGTTCGATGTGAAGAAAGCTCGCCGATGGGGACTGGCCAATCGTGCCGGAGGTATCGTCATCCCTTGCGTTTGCAGCTTCATCAAGCACTTAGCTGATGACATCTATCTTATTGCCTCTAAAAAGGAATGGCGAATATGGGGTTCGAGCTCCATCCTAAAAACGGTGTCCACAACAGATGAGTATCAGCTTGAGAACATACGGTGGGGATTCTATCTGCTTACGTTTCATTTCAAGAAAAGAGGCGGTTACAATAGACAATGTATGAAGTTCTTGGTATTCCCAAACCGACAAACCGTAGAGATAGAACAAGTAGATATTGCAGCTGGGACTATTACCATAAAGGGCCGAGCCTATATGCTGCATCAAGATGGATACATATATAGTAAGATGGACAGTGAGGTGAATCTCGTGATGCAGGGAGACAAACTTTTAGGACTGCACAAATCGGGTGTTGAAATGCTTGCTCCACAATATAGTGAAATAGAATATATATCAGAGGACTGCATTCTCGTAAGGCGCGAAGGGGGCATGGGAGTGATGACTCTTCAGGGCAAGACCATCGTCCCCCTGGCATTTGACAATGTGATACCTGCAGATTATGGTTTCTATAAAACGCAATCAACGGAAGAGAGATTCGCGTATGCGAATTATATTTCCAAGTGCATTGTGTTCGGACTATTCGACAATGAGGGGCATGAAGTGCTTACTCCGCAGTTTGATTCCATCGTACCTATCTCGACCGATTACATAATCACCCGAAAAGAACAGCGGTACAACTTGTACAACTTGCATGACACCGCTCCTCTTCTATCCGGTTATAAATACTTGGAGGCCGGGGCTAAAGGTGAGTTGATTGCTGCATCCAAGGAACCATATAGGGATGAATACAAATGTATTATCGACTATAGTGGAAATATCATATTGGGCGAAGAGCACCAATTCAAGACCATATATCACTTTAACGGAACGTATGTTTGTTGTGAACATTTGCAGCAGGAAATAATAGCGCACAAGTGGGTGGAGAATTGGACTTTGATAAAGGAAGGTAAGATGCTGCCGATGAAGATTAAAGCCAACAACATAGATGCTGTTTTCGATAACTTCATTATTGCATCTCCCTATGGGTATGGTATGCAATGCCTGACATACGACAACCGTCCGCTGACTCCTGTTTCATACAAAATGCGCAAGACACGAGCTGAGAATTATCCGGTGGAGTTTGAATTGGACGGAAAGGTGGGGTGCGTAGATGCAGAAGGCTTACTTCACTATGAAGGCGGTACGACGGTAGATTCCAAGAGCATAACGGAAGAATGTGCTTTGATGGACAATCTCTTTGTGGGACTATATGCTTACAAATCCAATACTAATCAACTAAAAGGAGTATACAGAAAAACTTCTGTCGGTAGCATTGATGTGGTAGTACCCTTTGAGTTCCACGAGATTCATGCAGAGGGAAAGTATATCATTTGTGAAAAGAAGAAACAAATCAGCGTCACCAAAGGGCTTAGCTATTTCGCCTTATACGACACTGAAGGACGGGCGTTGATTCCTCTATTTTGGAACGCAACATCCATCAATATTCGGCAAGACGGAATCATAGAATTATTTCTAGAACAAGAAAGATATGACTATTGGAATAGACATCACGTGTGGCTGAATCCGGATTTCTCGCTGTTTCTACCTTGGTTCAACGATGTCAGTGAGATAGGTATCTTCTCTGAAGACGGTGTGGCTGAAGCGAAAGAATACAACCGTTCGGGGAAGGTAGACATCAACGGAAACCGCGTAAAGGAAGTGGCGGAGGTGTATGCCAACGGGGTGAAGAAGACATCCTGCTTTAGCTTGTATGGCATAGACGCGGCAGATGGGACGGAAATCATTTCATGCAAATACGAGTCTTTGGAGCGATTGCCCAACGAGGTCTTTATCGGAAACGGGCACGACATTATTTCAGCGGAAGGAGCATTCATCAAAACCGTAAAAGGAGAAGTTTCATACTTCAATGACTACTTATTGTTATCGAAAGACGAACATTGTTTCGATAATGAGAACAAAATCCTTTTATATGACTTGTCCGGAAAGGAAAAGACTGACCATCTCTCTGCTGCTTACGAAAAAGATGGGTATGTGATTGCGGAACGCATGAAGGAATACGGACGAGGCTGGAACACACAAACGGTTACATTGCAAGGACTTTACACACCCGACGGAGAGTGTTTGCTCTACCCGAAATTTAATTATATGGACATGGTATTCGAGAACATTGTTCTATATCGCAACAAGGGGGAGAGTTATTGTACAAACATACTTTCTAAGAAAACGTATAACGCTACAAACATAAGTAAAGTGACACAACTTGAGGACGAGGTGTATTATTGTTTGCATTCGTATAACGATAGATTGCTTGTTGATGGTTCATTTCGTAAAATAGGAACATTTACCCATATCCATTACGATGTGGAAAACGGTATAATCGAAGGAAAAACTAAAGAAGGAAAAATTCTTAATGCTCTGACGGGGGAAGTGTTGCAAGATTCCCAAAAGATTGAAATAGGAGGCATCTACGATGGTGTAATTACAAACATAAAGCCGTTTGGCCTATTTGTGAAATTCTTATCCGACCACATAGGATTGGTTCACAAATCGGTTTTGAAAAAGAAAGGAGTGCAAATCTACGATTTTAAGCCTAAACAGCGCATACAAGTAAAAGTCAAGGACATTAAGGATGACGGTAAAATTAATTTGGAGGTCATTTAGCTGTTAAAACAGAATGTATTAGAATTTAGTTTTTTTTGACCACCTTGGCGTTAGGGTGACGCAATGACGAAATCAAGGAAAAGTATTCTTGATTCGAGAACCTATTACACATATCATTTATTTTTATTTCACGAGGATGAATTTTAGTCGAAACAAATAGGTCAAGCGGAAGGCTGGATACTGTCTCAAAAAGTGTGTCTGAAACCAGTTTGCCTTAGGAAGTGATTTTCTTATAGAGATTGGCAATGCCCAATGCAGAAATATGTGTTGCGTTCGTCGGGAAATTGAACTTACGCTCCCCCTCTTCATCGTAGTAACGAATGAGTCGGAATGACTCGGGAACTTTCTTCTCTTAGAGATACCCCGTCAGTTTCACTTCGGTATCTGTCTGTACATTTAGGCATCCCACAAATATTTTTATATTCAACGCAAAATATGGATATTATCATGGCATTTACGGTATCTGCATGTGGAAAGAAGCAAGCCTTAATAAACTTTAAAAGAGGAACGGGCGTATCTGCATTCCCTCATTTTTGTAGTAATTTTACACCTAAATAAATAGAAAATGAAGATAGGAATCATGACGGCCATGAGCTCAGAGTTTGAGCAGTTGGCCAAAAATCTGAATAACAAGGCGGAAAGCAAGGCCGGACCTTTTACCTGTATCAGCGGTGAGGCCGGCGGAAATAAAATCATTCTGTTGCAGTGTGGCATCGGTAAGGTGAACGCTGCCGCGGGAGCCATTGAACTGATTCATACCTTTGCGCCCGACGCGATGATCAGCACCGGTGTGGCCGGAGGCATTGATGTGCAGGTAGGAGTGATGGATGTGGTGGTGAGCCGCGAAATTGTCTATCACGACGTGTGGTGCGGCATGGGCAATGTACTGGGACAGATCCAGGGCATGCCGGCGCGCTTTACAGCCAACGAAACCCTGTTGCAGTGTGCGCTGAATCTGGATACACCGACACGCATACATGACGGACTGATCTGTTGCGGCGACCAGTTCATTACCGACCGTGCGGAGCTGGACAAGATCAAGTCAAACTTCCCCGAAGGACTGGCCGTGGATATGGAATCGGCTTCCATTGCCCAGGTATGCCATTTGTATGGAGTGCCTTTCCTGAGTTTCCGCATCATCAGCGATACGCCGGGAGTGAAGGACCATGTGGAGCAGTATGAGAATTTCTGGGGCGAGATGGCCAACCGTTCTTTTGGCGTGACCCAAAGCTTCCTGAATGCTCTGCCGAATACATTAACCAAATAATCAGAACGACGATGAAGAAAATTCCAAGTTTTACGATAGACCATTTGCGTTTGCAGCGCGGCATCTACGTGTCCCGCAAGGATTATGTGGGCGATGAGGTGATCACCACATTTGATATCCGCATGAAGAACCCTAACCGCGAACCGGCGTTAGGACAGGGTGCTATCCACACAATTGAACATTTAGCGGCAACTTTCTTACGTAATCACCCAACCTGGGCCGACCGTATCGTGTATTGGGGCCCGATGGGATGTCTTACCGGCAATTACCTGTTGGTGAAAGGTGATTTGGAGTCGAAGGATATTCTGGGACTGATGCTGGAAACCTTCCGTTTCATTGCAGACTATAAAGGAGAGATTCCGGGAGCTACGGCAAAGGACTGTGGCAACTATCTGTTACAGGATCTGCCTATGGCCCGTTGGGAAGCCAACAAGTACCTGACCGAGGTGCTGGAGGTCATCACCGACGAACAGTTGGTTTATCCGCAGTGATCCGCCGGTGCGGTTTGCTGTCTGAGTGAAAAAGAATAGAAAGAGGTCTGCTCCAGCGGCAGGCCTCTTTTCCCGTAAATAATCAAGAAGAGAAAAAGTAAATCATGGCATTGAACGACAGTATTTTGTCTGAAATCATCTCCACGTCGCCCAGTGTGGAACTGTTGCGTCTGCGCAACCGGGAGCTGGTGTTGCTGTTTCTGTATCGCACTTTCTATCATAAGCCCGATCCGGTGGCCTATGAACACCTCTGCGTGCAGCTGTCCGATTACCTGTGTGCGGAGCATCTGGACCAGGACGAGGAAAGCGGCATTTCGGTGTTCGACACCTACGACGAGAAGGCGCGCAAGTATATCATGCGCTGGACCGACAAGGGATTTTTGCGGAACTATCAGGAAGAAACGGGCGAGGTGTTTTACGAACTTTCGTCGTATGCCAGCAAGACGCTCGACTGGCTTCTCAGTCTGAAGAAGGAGGATTTTGTGGGCACCGAGTCCAAGTTCATGAATCTTTTCTCCCAGATGAAAGAGCTGGTGGAGTTTACCAATGAAGACAAGGATGAGCGTATCCGTATCCTCGAGGCCCGAAAGCAGGAGATAGAACACGAGATACAGACCATCCGCGCCGGAGGAGATGCCCGGGTGTTTGAGGAATATCAGATTCGTCCGCGCTTCCGGCAGATCACCCAGTCGGCCAAAGACCTGCTTTCCGACTTCAAGGAGGTGGAGGAGAACTTCAAGAATATCACCAAGAGCATCTATCAGAAGCATGCCGAGGGGGGATATACCAAAGGCGATATTCTGGGATTCACGTTCGATGCTCTGGAAGATTTGCAGAACAGTCCGCAGGGGCGCAGCTTCTACGCTTTCTGGGACTTCCTGCTCAGTCCTTCCCTGCAAGAGGAGTGGGATGAACTGGTGAGCGGACTCTTTGAAACGCTCGACCATAAAAGCATTCAGGAACGTGACCAGTTTCTGCGCAACATGAAGCAGTATCTCTATGCCGCCGGAAAGAAAGTATATCAGGCCAACGACAAGATGGCCGAGAAACTGAGCAAGATCATTTGCGAGCAGGAAGCTCCGAAACAGGTGGCTGCCCGCAAACTGATTCAGGATATTCAGGCCACTCTGCTGGAACTGGCCCAGAAGAACTGCAAGCCCGAGGTTTCCCTGTCCGTGGAAATGTTTCCTGAAATCAGGATGCCTGCGGAGCGCAAGCTCACTCTGGAGCGCAACACCGAAGTGGTGTACCGACAAGTGCTTGAGGTGGCGGCTTCCGATATCACACAGGCCGACTATGCCGATGCCCTCTTTGCTACGCATACGGTGGACCGCGGCATTCTGAAACAGCGCGTCCTTACGGCTCTGAAACGCAAGAAACAGGTGTCGCTGGCCGAAGTGATCGAGCGCAACGGCGGACTGGAAAAAGGACTGGCCGAGCTGTTCGGCTACATCGGTCTGCTGTCGGAGTTCCGTTACCATGTGCATACCGAAAAGACGGTGGATGTGCCGTTCAACACCGCCGAGAACAAAATGATCCGAGTACCCGAAATAATTATTGTCAGATAAACTATGATGGAGAATAAAAGAGCGCCTTATGCAAGAGCTGTTGTCTGCCTGCTGAAAGGAATCGTAAATGCCTCAGACCGCGTCTGGGAGGATGTGTTGCACTATCAGACCGAGATTCAGAAATACCTGATGCAGATCGGTATCGAACTGATTGTGAAACGTGAGGAAGGTTTTGCCTATATCCGTCAGACCACGGACGAGGAAGGCAATACCGTGGGACTGGTTCCCCGCAAGCAGCTGGGATTTGAGATTTCCGTGATTCTGGTGATTCTGCGTCAGGTTCTGGAAGATTTTGACAATAATCTGGATGAGCTTTATGCCACAGAGTGCTATCTCACGGCCGAAGACATCAAGGAGCGGGTGGAACTTTTCCTGCCCGAGAAATTCAACCGGGTGCGCCTGCTCAACGAACTGGATGCCTATATTGCCCGCATCGTGCAGTTGGGTTTCCTGGTGGAGAAGCGCAACGAAAACCGGGTGTCTTATCAGATACACCGCATCATCAAGGAAAAAGTGACTTTGGATCAGCTGTTGGAATTTAAGCAAGAATTGGAAAAGTATGTTGAGTCTGTTTAAGACGAACGATAATATTAAGTTTTTTCTGAATAAAGGTTATTGGCTTAATTAAAAATATGAATGCTGAAAACGATTATATTCGAGCTGGGCAAGAGGGATCTTTAGATGATTCTCCAAATGCAGGAAAGGTGAAACAATCTAAGTCTATTGATGACTTAAATTCTAAGGAGATAGAAATACTTGCTGAAATTGTTACTCTTAGCGTGAAAATAGGGTATACTTACATTCAAGAAGGACTTTGCGATTTTCAACAATGGAGTAAGGCGATGAAAGACGAGTTTGTTGCTAATACTTCTTTAATTACTGTACTTAACTTTACCGATGCGGAAATAGACAAGTTCATTAAAGATACCTGGAATAGTTCGTTTACGATTGGTGGAGAAAAAAAAATATTGAAAGAATGGGCTTTCGTTCAGAAAACTGGCAGAAAAAATGATACTCAATGTATAAAAGAAAATGATATATCATCAACTCAGGAGATAACGGGTATCTCCATTCCGAGAAACGAGAATGGTGAATATCTATTTACTCAGGTTCCGGCAGAGCAAACATACGCTTATCTCAATACACGGGAGGATCTTACACCAAAAGAAGTTGAGATGCTTGTAAGTCTGAATATTCAGGAGGCACAGAAACGTATAAAAAAATTAGAAAGCAAAAGACCTAAAACAACGTTAGACCTGAACGAATATCTTGCGAATAAAGCCAAATGGGAAGTTGAAAGACAACAAGCTCAGGCGGATTTTGATTATTGGAATAAGGTCAAGGCCATAAGAAAGGGGAAAAAGGCACGATGTCACTCAAAAATCTCTTTCAATAGGACTATAGTATGGTTACTGAGTTTTCTTTTGTTATTTTTCATAGCATTGATTTTGTTTTTGCTTCTAAATCAAAAATCTGATCAGAATAGATATTTTCTAAACAAAGAAATTTCATGTGCAGATTCTATAGTAAATAACTTTATAGCGTATCAGGTTATCACCGAAGATGGCATGCGTCAAGGAGTCAAAAAGAGCGATGTCGAAAAATACGGCTGGTCTGAGTATGCTAAGGCTTATCCGGGATTCAAGGTGCGCATGAGGGATAACGATAACAGAGATTATGCGGTACCAATAGATAAGGTAGAGTATGCTTTAAGCGAAAATCTGAGACTGTTTACTGTTCAAATGAATGTGGTCAAGTCTCAGTATAAATGTGCTGTAGATGAAGTTGTTAAGTACCAAATAACTACGGAAGATGGTAAGGTGCATAACGTTTCGAAGGTGAACATTGAGAAATACGGATGGAGAGGTTACGCAGAGGACTATCCTAAAGCAACTGTCAGAATGAGAGACGTGAATAACGAAGATTATGATATTCCTATCGATAAGGTGGAATATGCTCTGTCGAAAAACTTCCGTCTGTATTCTATACAGTTAAATAATATAGAAGATAATAAGCAAATAGAAAGACATAGTAATGGAGATGTTACTATGAATGGGAAGAAGGGATACGTTACCTATTCATTTACGCTGCCAGATGGAACCAAGAAACGCGTTCAGGAGACTGGTGTGAAGAAGTTAGGTTGGGATAGATTTGCCAATGTTTTGAGAGGATCTACTGTAGATATGAAGGACGATAAAGGGAACCGTTATCAGGTACCGGCAGACAAGATTAAAGTTGCTCTTGCTGGAGGTTTATCTCCATTTACTATATTTGTTTCTGACGAACAATGGGAGACAAGGGAGTCAAGGAAAGGCGGGGTAGATGTATCCAAATGGCTGGCACGGAAGGCACCAGAGCAACTTTTATATCAGGTAATTGATTCTGACGGACAAAGGCGAGCTGTTAGAAAGAGTGATATAGAAAAGTATGGTTGGAATAGATATGCATCAGACTATCCTGGATACTCTCTTCGTATGAGAGACAAGGATAATAGGGATTACGCTATTCCTTTTGGTATGGTAGATAAGGCATTAGTTGATGGACTGAGACCTTATGTTTATTCTAGCGTAATAGATAAGACACGAGAACAAGTAGAGAGGGCTCAGATACAAAAGTATGATATAAGCCAATGGCTTATACAAAAGATTGATCCGGAAGAGAAAGAAGCGCTAGTGCAGACAAGTCAAGATTGTCTGTTTACGTTTGCAGGCTCTAAGAAATATATGCCATATGTTGTTATAATTACAATAGGATGTATACTTGCAGGAATATGGATTATTGCACTGAAAACCAAAAAGAAAGTAAATAATAAGGTTGATGTCAAGACTAATACTTTCTCAATAAAAACGCCACCGACTAAAAAGCAGATGTCGCAAAGAAGTCTATATATGAAAAAAGGGTTTTATTATTTGATATTAATACTCTTATGGATGCTATGTGTATTGCTGATGGGGCTGTTGTTCATATTGTTTAGCGTGGCTCCTGTTGTTAGTTGGTCGTATTCAATTGGCATTGCATGTGCACAGCCTTTCGTATGGCTTATATCCTTGGGTATTGTACTTCTGCTGCGTCCGTTTGTCTACAAGTTCATGTTCAAAGAGAAAAAGGTATTTAGCCGAACAATAGCTGTTGTTTTGTTGGTTTTTGGGGCTTTGTTTATGATCTTTAAGATTGGTAATGCTATATATAGTCGATATGTGATGGATCAGCTCATCGAAAATTATGATTGGGAATCAAAATATGGACAGTCGAAGGATGAGATTTTTTAAAAGTAATTTTGAAATGATTATTTATAGAGTAATAAAAATAATATTGATTGTAATTGCATTAGTAATTCTTTATTTGTTTGCTTTAAATGGGCGTTACGAGAACATATACGGAACTGTATATTTTGATAAATGGGAAAAAGTGCTTATTGAAGTAAAAAGAGCAAAATAAGAATTTTAAAAGTGTAATTTCTTACATAGCTTTAATGTTAGAATTAATTTATGAAGTTCGAAAATAATGTTGAGTCTGTTTAATACACGTTCCGAAATGTCGGGTTTCCGGTTGCAGTATATGGAAATCTACAATTGGGGAACGTTTCACGAAAAGATATTTAGAATGGCACCCGAGGGAAACAATGCCCTGCTTACCGGTGCCAATGCCTCCGGAAAGAGTACGCTGATTGATGCGCTGCTCACCCTGATGGTGCCCGCCAAGAAAGACCGTTTCTACAATCAGTCTTCGGGTGTGGAGAAAAAGGGAAACCGTACGGAGGAAACTTATGTGTTGGGACACTATGGAAATATCCAGAAGGACGGCGAGAATGCGGTGACCACTCAGGCACTGCGCGATCAGAGTACTTATTCGGTGTTGCTGGCCAGCTTCATGAATACGGACGACCAGCATGTGGTTACCGTGTTTCAGGTGCGCTGGTTCTCTTCGGGAGAGTTGCGCCGTACTTTCGGTCTGGCGCATTGTCCGCTGGAGATTCAGCGTGACTTTCAGCCGTTCGACGGGCGCGGCAACTGGCGCAAGCGCCTGGAAGCGGCCTATAAGGGACCGCGCACGATGGTGGAGTTCTTTGACGGTCCGGTGGGATATGCCGAGCGTATGACGCAGTTGCTCGGCATGCGTTCGGTCAAGGCGCTGAGTCTGTTCAACCAGATTGTGGGTGTCAAGGTGCTCGATGATCTGGATGACTTTATCCGCACGAACATGTTGGAGGAACTGGATGCCGAGGGGCAGTATATCCAGCTGAAGGACAGTTTTACCACGCTGATCGAGGCCAAGAACAACATCGAGAAGGCCAGTATGCAGATCGAGATGCTTCGTCCCATTGCGGCGCTGGCCGATAAGATCGGGCAGGCCGACGACCGTCTGAAGCAGTTGAGCATGGACAAGGATACGGCGGTGTACTGGTTTGCCCGTCAGCTCATCAATATGGGAGAGGAACGTCTGTCTTGGGCCGAGAAAAGCAAGACACAGCTTCAGAAAGAGCTGGAGAAGCTGCGTGCCAAGGAAGAGAAACTTCGTCAGGAAGAGCGCAGTCTGGCCATCGCCATCGAACAGGATGAAGTGGGCCGTAAGGTAAAGGAACTGGAGGATGAGGCCCGTCAGTTGGCCGAACTCCGTGACCAGCGCATGAAGAAGATGGACGAATACAACCGGTTGGCCGAACAGTTGTCTTTGAAAACCAATCCGCAGAAAGACACGTTCCTGAAACAGCAGGAAGAGGCGGCCGTGCGGTGTGAGCGCATCCGCGACGAGCAGGAGGATTGCATCCGTCAGACCATCGCTCTGGAGAATGAGCAGAACGAGCTGGCCAAGGAACTGAAAGAACAGGTGGAATATGTGGAGCTGATCCGTAAGAACAAAAACAATATTCCGGCCAAGGAGATGGAAATCCGCGACGCGCTGCTCCGCCATACGGGAGCCACCAAGGAGGAATTGCCTTTCGTCGGTGAGCTGATCCGGGTGCGGGATGATGAGAAAGAGTGGGAGGTGGCCATCGAGAAGATCCTGCATCACTTTGCCCTTCATCTGATGGTGCCGGAGAAGTATTATCATCAGGTGGCTGAGTACCTGAACGAAAACAATGTGGGAGGCCGCATCCTTTTCTTTCGTTATGTGCCTTATTGCGGACTGAACAATGCTTCGCTCTATGACTGGCCGGAAGATACGCTCATCTCCAAGATCGAGATCAAGGACACTACGGAATATGAGGAGTGGGTGCGTGATACGATTCTGGAGAAATTCAACTATACCTGTGTGCCGTCGCTCGAAGACTTTGAGCGGTGCAAGGAGAAGGCCGTGACCCGCGAGGGACTGATCAAGACCTCGGGCGACCGCCATGAGAAGGACGACCGTCCGCACGTGCTGAAGCGTGAGAACTATGTGCTGGGCTGGGAGAACCAGGAGAAACTGCGCCTGTTGCAACAGGAAATCCGCCAGATGCAGGAACAGGAAAACGAGAAGCGCGGACAGCAGGTGGAGCTGGAGAAGAAACGCCGTGCTCTGGAGCAGCAGCAGGATGCCTTGCGCAAGCTGACGGATCTCTTTACCGACTACGAGCTGATGGATTGGACGGACTATGCCCAGCAGTATCAGAACAAGATGGACGGTCTGGAAGCGCTGCGCCGGGAGAGTGATCATGTGAAGACGCTGCACGAGCAGCTGGAAAAGGTGCGCGAGGAACTGAAACAGGTGTCGCAAATGGCGATAGAGGCCAAGACCAAGGAGATATTCGGACAGGAGCATCTGATCGAACAGACCCAGACCGAGCTGAGCGAAAACCAGAAAGTCATCGCTTCCATAAAATCGTTGCTCTTTACGGATTTTGAAAAAGAATATGCTTATCTTTGCGAACTGACCTACGACCAGTTGAAGCAGGAACGCGGCGAGTTCCAGAAAAAGAACGAGCGTGCCCGCGGACGTCTGGCGGCCGAAAAGCGCGGTTATGAGGATGAGGCCAAGATTCTGATTGCGGCCTTCAAGCATCCCGACGAGGAAATCACCGAGCGCTTCAAGGACTGGCGTTCGGATGTGGATGCCTTGCCCGATGCCAACCATATTGAGCTGATCGAGGCATATACGACCATGCTGGCCCGTCTGGAAAAGGAGAATCTGCCGAAGTACGAAAAGCAGTTTGACGGATATATCCAGAAAACACTGATCGACAAGGTGGGCGAGTTCCGCATGTTCTTTGTCAGCTGGGTGGATTCCATCAAGGAGAACATTGCCATGCTCAACGAGTCGCTCAAGGGGATTGAGTACCGCAAGGCTCCGTCTACCTATATCCAGCTGGTAACCAACGTGCGGATCAATGAAGAGGTGCGCGCCTTCCGCAAGATGATGGAGGAAGCCATACCCGATGTGAAGCGCATCAATGCTTCGCCCGAGGGCCGTCGCGATCATTTCTACGACCATATCGAACCGCTGATGCGCCGCCTGGAGGATGAAGACTGGCGCGACAAGGTGATGGATGCCCGCGGATGGTTTACCTACAAGGCCGAGGAGTTCAACCAGAGCACCGGCCGCAAGGAAACGACTTATGAGAATATGGGTCATCTGTCGGGTGGTGAGAAAGCGCAGCTTACCTATACAATATTGGGATCGGCCATCGCTTATCAGTTCGGACTGACCAAGAGCGGGGCGCAGGCCAACTCTTTCCGCTTCATTGCGATTGACGAGGCGTTCAAGGCGCAGGACGAAACCAAGGCCCGCTATCTGATCAACCTTTGCAAGCAGCTGCACCTGCAACTGCTCGTGGTGACTCCGAACGACAATATTCACATTGTGGAGAATGATATCTCCTATGTATATTTCACCGAGCGCAAGGAAGAGAAAACCTCGTGGCTGTATAGCATGCCGATAGAACAGTGGGAACAGAAAAAGAATAATACATTATTGTAAACCGATATAAAAGTATGAGATATTTAATCGTTTCAGATATTCATGGCTCGCTGCCTGCTTTGGATAAGGTGCTGGCCTTCTACGACGAGAAACAGTGTGACATGCTGTGCATTCTGGGGGATGTCCTGAATTACGGTCCGCGCAACGGGCTGCCCGAAGGACTGGACCCCAAAGGCATTGCCGAGCGTCTGAACGCACGGGCCGACCGTATTGTGGCGGTGCGTGGCAACTGCGATTCGGAAGTGGACCAGATGCTGCTGGATTTTCCGGTGCTGGCCGACTATGCGCTGCTGGTGGACCGTGGCCGCCGTTTCTTCCTGACACACGGACACGTGTACTCCGAAAGCAATATGCCGAAGGGCCGTCCCGAGGTCTTTATGTACGGACACACCCATCTCTGGAAACTGGAGAAAACCGAGGACGGAACAGTGGTGTGCAACACCGGTTCCATCACCTTCCCGAAAGGAGGCAACCCGCCTACCTTCGCCCTGCTCGACGACCAGGTGCTTTCCATCTATCATCTGGACGGAACCCTGCTCAAGAGTCTTTCGCTATAATATAAATAAGGAATAGAACGGAAATATATGGAAACAACAAAATGGAGTGAACACGTGATTCTGGTGCAGGCCGACTATGTGGACCGCGTGGCATTTGATCTGAGCGTAAACTACGAGCGTATGTTGGGCCGTCGCATCCCCAAGGCCGATCTGGCACACTGGCTGGTATGCGCCGCACTGGACGGAGGCGTGACTCCCGGAGCCAACGAGATACAGGTGGTGCTGATTCACAGCAAGGAGAAGAAGCAGCTGGACAATTTCCTGCCGGCTTCCTTCAGTCAGGAACTCGACGGAAAAGGATTCGACGACCCGCATCTGGGCACCTTCTCCATCAGTTCGCTGCAAGTGGAGAATCTGGTGTCGGCATCGGAGTTCTTTGCCCAGGCCTTTGAAACCCTGGCCGATGCCAAGGAAGTGAAGAATCTGATTGTGGTGCCCGACCCCGAAGCTTCGGTCTACGATCTGATGGCCATCATGGATCATGTGGAAGGCGAGAAGAATGTCACCCTGCTGACCATGGAACCGCTGAACAGCAAGCGTTTCAAGAATGACATATTGGGCTATTCACTCACGAGCGCTTTAGGCGTTCGGGGCGATGAGTTCAAATAAAATACGTAAAAAGAAATCATAAAATAAAAAAATGATTATCTTTGCATAGAACTCAATCCGCCGGAACAAACCGGACAGGTGAAACTTGTTATTAATTAATTATCTAACTCCTAGAATTTATCAAAAAGAAATGGGAAAAGTTTTGATTATCGGAGCTGGTGGTGTGGCTACTGTGGCTGCACACAAGGTGGCTCAACATCCTGAAGTTTTTACTGAGATTATGATTGCCAGTCGTACGCAGTCAAAATGCGACGCGATTGTTAAGGCTATCGGAAATCCGAATATCAAAACGGCACAAGTGGATGCCGACAGTGTGGAGCAGTTGGTGGAACTGTTCAACAGCTTCCGTCCGGACATCGTGATGAATCTGGCCTTGCCTTATCAGGACCTGACCATCATGGAGGCTTGTTTGCAGACCGGATGCAACTATCTGGACACCGCAAACTATGAGCCGAAAGACGTGGCTCACTTTGAGTACAGCTGGCAGTGGGCTTACAAGCAGCGCTTCGAAGAGGCCGGACTGACCGCTATTCTGGGATGCGGTTTCGACCCGGGAGTTTCCGGTGTATACACCGCTTATGCTGCCAAGCACCATTTTGACGAGATCCAGTATCTGGACATCGTGGACTGCAACGCCGGTAACCATCACAAGGCTTTCGCAACCAACTTCAATCCGGAAATCAACATCCGTGAGATCACTCAGAACGGACGTTACTATGAGAACGGACAGTGGATTGAAACCAAGCCGATGGAAATCCACAAGGATCTGACCTATCCGAACATCGGTCCGCGCGACTCTTATCTGTTGTTCCACGAAGAGCTGGAGTCTTTGGTGAAGAACTTCCCGACCATCAAGCGTGCCCGCTTCTGGATGACCTTCGGTCAGGAATATCTCACTCACTTGCGCGTGATTCAGAACATCGGTATGGCCCGTATTGACGAGGTGGATTATAACGGCATGAAGATTGTTCCGTTGCAGTTCCTGAAGGCAGTGTTGCCTAATCCGCAGGATTTGGGAGAGAACTACGAGGGCGAGACCTCAATCGGTTGCCGCATCCGTGGTTTGAAAGACGGTAAGGAAAAGACTTACTACGTATACAACAACTGTAGCCACCACGAGGCATATCTCGAAACCGGTATGCAGGGTGTAAGCTACACTACCGGAGTACCGGCCATGATCGGTGCCATGATGTTCCTCAAGGGAATCTGGAAGAAAGCCGGTGTATGGAACGTAGAAGAGTTCGATCCGGATCCATTCATGGAGGCACTGAACCAGTATGGTTTGCCTTGGCATGAGGTGATCGACGGTGATCTGGAATTGTAATCGAAATGAGTAACATATACAGACTCTTCAAGATTTTTGGTAAACTCCGGAATTATCGGTTGAAACTAGCTGCAATATATCTTCTGCACCAGACGGGCAGAAGATATATTGGTGTTTTTCTGGACCCCGTTTTATCCTGCAATTTCCGTTGCCGCATGTGTTATTTCAGCGATGAGGCCCGACGCAGGGAACTGCATGGAGTTCTTGCGCTGGAGGACTATAACCGCATGGCTGAAGCGCTGTTTCACCGTGCCCTGAAGTTGCAGATTGGTTGCGGGGCGGAACCCACGTTGTATAAAAACCTGGAGGAGATTATCCGTAAGGCGCGTGCCTGTGGGGTTCCATACATATCCATGACCACCAATGGATTTCTGCTTAACGAAGAGAAACTGCTGCGTTATGTAGAAGCCGGACTGAATGAAATCACGCTTTCCGTGCACGGAACCTGCAAGGAAACCTATGAGTATTTCATGACGAACGGCAGTTTTGAGCAGTTTACTTCCCTGTTGCAAACTCTGGGACATCTCAAGAAGCGCTATCCTGCGTTTCAGATTCGCATCAACTATACCATGAATGAGGACAATGTGGAGGAACTGGCCCGTTTGCCGGAGCTGCTGCAAGTGGTGCCGGTTGATGTGCTGCAGTTGCGTCCCGTGCAGAAAATTGGAGAACACACCAGCTATTCCAATTTCTCTATGGCCCGCATTTCAGAGGTTTATGATTCCGTGTTGCTTCCGTTGCAGGATTATTGCGTGCGGCACGGAATAACCTGTCTGATTCCCGGTAAGGACAATCTGACGGTTCTGGAGCAGAACGAGGCAGACAGGGGCTGGATGATTCAGGATCTGACGTACTGTTACATCTCTCCGGATTCCTGCTGGAAGGAGGATTTTGACAGCCGCACCGAGGATTTCGAGTCATACAGCAAACGCACGAAGAGAGCCCGCAGGATATGGCATTATATCTTCAGCGGGGAGAAAAGAAGGAAAAGTAAAAATGACCGGACCAGGAGTTTGAACTACAAACTCAAGTAACTCCGGTTGCAAATTATACGACTATGGCAAAAAAAGAAGAAGAAATGAATATGTTTGCAGCCCCCAACAATGAAAAGCTGAAGGCTTTGCAGGCTGCAATGGATAAGATTGAGAAGAACTTCGGTAAGGGTTCTATCATGAAACTGGGCGACGAGCATGTGGAGCAGGTAGAGGTTATCCCTACCGGTTCGATTGCTCTGGACGCAGCTCTGGGAGTAGGCGGTTATCCGAAAGGACGTATTATTGAAATCTACGGTCCGGAAAGTTCCGGTAAGACCACTCTGGCCATTCATGCCATTGCCGAGGCACAGAAGGCCGGCGGTATTGCCGCTTTCATTGATGCCGAGCATGCGTTCGACCGTTTCTATGCGGCAAAGTTGGGCGTGGATGTAGATAATCTGTGGATTTCACAGCCCGACAACGGAGAGCAGGCTCTGGAGATTGCCGATCAGCTGATCCGTTCATCAGCCATTGACATCATCGTGATTGACTCTGTGGCAGCCCTGACTCCGAAGGCCGAGATCGAGGGTGACATGGGCGACAACCGTGTAGGCTTGCAGGCCCGTCTGATGAGCCAGGCTTTGAGAAAGCTGACTTCTACCATCAACAAGACCAACACAACCTGTATCTTCATCAACCAGCTGCGCGAGAAGATCGGTGTGATGTTCGGTAATCCTGAGACAACTACCGGTGGTAACGCTCTGAAGTTCTATGCCAGCGTGCGTCTGGACATCCGTCGTGTGACCAGCATCAAGGATGGCGACGAGGTAATCGGTAATCAGGTACGCGTGAAGGTGGTGAAGAATAAGGTGGCTCCTCCATTCCGTAAGGCTGAATTCGAAATCACCTTTGGCGAGGGAATCTCAAAGATCGGTGAAATCGTGGATTTGGGTACCGAACTGGGCATCCTGAAGAAGAGCGGTTCCTGGTACAGCTATAATGAGACCAAGATCGGTCAGGGACGTGATGCCGTGAAGAATATGTTGCGCGACAATCCGGAACTGTGCGAGGAAATCGAAGCTCAGATTACCGCGGCTTTGAAGGATTCTTCTGCTTCTGCGGAATAATATTCTCAGATTGAGCTTTTATCATTACTGAAACCAAGAGAGGTGTCCAAGCTAAAATGACTGCCCCTCAAAGTTACAGAATGCAACTATAACCTGAAAAAGGGTCGTATCAAACTCTGTATGGAGTGATGATACGGCCCTTTCTTTTTTTCAGAAGGTACTCAAATTTCAAATTGTTTTATTATTTCTTTCCCACTCAGTATTACCATTTTATGTTGAAAAATGATTTTGTATGTGTCATACTTTCCTTTCTGCTAGCCATTATTTCTTTGATGGCTGTTTATTGAATTTCCAGATCAGATGCAGCATGATGTTTTGGGTAATGGTATTGCTTATGGTTTCTACACGCCCTTGGGCATTAATCGTTTTGCGTACCGCGCTGATCTGGCCCAGCAAATCATGGGCGGACAGTTTCACAACCCAGTTTTTTCTCTTGTCGATGCAACGGCTCAGATTGGCATTCCAAACCCATTCGTTTGTGTTCATACTCTGGTCACCATAACCGCGGCGCATAAACAGGTTCATGTCGGTATTGAAAGTCACGTCGAAAGGCAATTGTGCATCCAGATTGAGGGTGTAGAGATAATCCACCTGGCTGAGTGTTTCGAATCCTTCCTGTGCAGATGTGAGGCGTTCCCAGTCTGCGGAGGCCTTGAATCCGGCGTGCCACTTGGAATAGCGATAGTCTATGCCTATGTTTGGAGAAACATGCAGATTCTGTACGATGCTCTTCTGGAAATCATCAGTCGTGCCCGCATTGGCGAAATCTACACTGCGGTCCAGTCTTATATCCGTATTCATGTTGAGGAACCAACGCTGTTCCTTACCTAAGGATTGACTGTAATTTCCTGAGAACCAAAATCCTCTGTTTCCGTCAATATTCCAGGGAGTATAGGTATAACCTCCGGTCTGTGGATTGAAACGGCGCAACTGTCCTATGGCATTATTGATTGTATATAAGGAGAGACCCAGACTCCAAAGACGTGCTTTTTCCTGCTTGAATCCTGCCCATTTTGTACCCAGATAATATTCATAGGAAGATTTTAGTGAGGGGTTTCCAAGGTAGACAGCCAAGGGGTTGCTGTCGTCACATACGTCAAGCATTAAAGTCTGTGAAGGTGATCTGTGCTGCATATCAAAGTGTAACTCCACTCCCTTGAACGTGACTGTTATAGTCGGCCACGTAAATACCTCCCTTCGAATATTGGATTGCTCTCCCTTCGGCCGCCATTCATTCAGACGTTCGTATGTGATGTTAAGCGGAAGACGGGCTGATATCTGCAAATCTTCTGTATTATAGGACCATCTCAATTGTGGTGAATGAAACCAATAAAAGTATGAACGGTGGTAGCTGTTCAGCGAATCCATACAATGCCTATACAAATCAGTTGCAGAAGGAAGTATCCCGATAGGAGCCTTGTCGGGCATCCATTCATTGCCCAGCCAGTCCAGTCTGTAAAGCATACGCTCGGAAGAATGGAATTCCTGAGTGTAACCATAGGTAAAAAACAGTTTCTGCTTTTTATTGGATATAAAAGGCCAATCAATCATAATACGATAAATATACTTGCTTTTGGGCTGATTGTCATAACGATTGCGTTTGTCGGCCGTCTGGTTTGCTGTGAGCAGGTTGTAGTGTTGCATATCATATCCCCGTTCATGGTTGTATTCATAGAACAGTGATAAATGAATATGATTCAAATTCCATGCTTTCAGGCTTATGTCTGTATCCATATTTCCGTTAGTACTCCATTTATGTGTACGGCCAAGGTCCTGAGTGGCAAGCAGGTTGAGAAAGTCTTTCCCACAGTTGTTTGTCATGAAGATAGAGTCCAGTCCTTGACGTCCCAGCAGTCTGTTTCCTTCGGCAGAAAGGTAATTTCCATCTGTCCGTCCGTAAGAATAAGAAATCACTGGTATATAACGTATATAGAATTTGGGAAAGATGAAAATACACAGGTTATCCCAATTGGCATAAGTATTCTTGTTGCGTTGTTCGCGGTAGGCTGTAGTATGGACTGCATCTGTTTCCGGGAGGAACGAAGTGGCTGATGTGAATTGTTGCAGATCCCCATTGTCCATCCCTGTCTTAAGGATTGAATTGTAACGTATTTTGCGGTCATGACTCTCTATGTAGTAGAAGGCTCCTGCTTCCGCAGTTTTGTTTTCTCCTTGTTTCCGTGTATATTCATCCCAATTTCCGGAATCAGTCTGGGGACTGCCGCTCATATTGATGTTATTTCCGGTAGCATAGAGGGCTATTCTTGACTTGTCGGTAAAGCGCAGTCCGAACAGTCGGGCCAGCATAGGTTTGGACTGATAGACCGAATGGGCCAGCTCGGCATTGGCTACATACCCTTTCGCATACTGCCGCTTCAGGGATACATCCAATACCCAAGGGTCATCTATGCGCGGACCTTTTTCGTCAGAGGAACGTGTGATGTAGGCATTGTCCGGCACCTTCTGGTAGGCTTTTACCTTGCTTACCATATAAGCGGGCAGGTTTTGCAGGGCCACTTGAGGATCTCCGTTGAAGAAATCTTTTCCGTCTACCAGCAGGCTGCTGATGAAGTGTCCGTTTACCGTGATGCGGCCTCCCTTTTCCAGACGCACACCGGGAAGCTGCTTGACGAGTTCGTCCAGCATGGACCCCTCTGCCAGTTGGAACATAGTGGCATCATAGACCAGAGTATCTTCCTTCATGACCATCATGATTTTTGTGGCAGATACGACCAACTCGTCTAATTTCCGCTTCATTATTCTCGGCAATCGTACACGTCCCATATCTCGTATCACTTCCCCATGTTTTTCTTCCGAGGGGAGTATATTCAGGTTGTAATATGAGGTTTCATATCCCTCGTTTTCTATACGGACGATATATTTGCAGGGCAGGGTGGCCTGATTGTTTTTGTAGATGAACATATACCGTGGTATCATATCCCAGATGATTTTGAGTCGCCTGAATGTGTCTACTTCAGTACTGTCGGTAGGATTCAGTAAAGATACACGGGCCTCAGTCAGTGTAGATTCCGTAATGGCATCAACCGGATCTACCGTTACAGACAGGTCGGTCTTTTGGGCAGAAGCAATGACGGAGAGGCAAAGCAGGATGGAAAAAAATACATATCCGGTAGAAGAATGGAAAGTTACCGAAGAAAAGTTTGTTAAAGACTGGAATTATAGAAACGAGACAACATTTGCACTTTCAAACGGCTACATTGGTACTCGTGGTACATTTGACGAAGGATATCCTTTCACGGTAGATGAAGGTCTGGAAGGAAACTTCATTAATGGCTTTTATGAAAGTGAACATATAAGATATGGTGAGTGGAACTTTGGTTTCCCCGAAACAAGCCAGTCATTACTTAATTTACCTAATTTAAAAAAGACCACTATTGAAGTAAATGGTGAAATGTTCGATTTAAAAGCAGGAGAAATAGTTGAATACAGCAGAAGCCTTCTTATGAATGAAGGTATTGTTGTAAGAAACGTTGTTTGGAAATCACCTAAGGGCAAGGAAGTTAAAGCAACATTTAAGAGATTGGTTTCTCTTGCTGATAAGAACATTATGGCTATTCAGATTAAGATTACACCTATTAATTTTGAAGGCACAGTTAAGTTTAGTTCTTACGTTGAAGCAGGCGTTGAAAACCACACAAGAAAGACTAATCCTTTAGTTGACTATGGCCCATTTGGTAAACATCTTGTGGTAGAAGAATTAAAATCTGATGAAGAT
>ENA-UESD01000653-UESD01000653.1-human-gut-metagenome-genome-assembly--contig:-NODE-653-length-30971-cov-5.547420_pt1 | contig 30971 bp, 23 predicted proteins | sample MGYA00242985_ERZ507986 | MGnify/ENA primary metagenome ERZ507986 (study PRJEB26167, sample SAMN06115408) | human gut metagenome | host: Homo sapiens | place: China:Guangxi | collected 2016-04-06... | reverse complement strand
AATGTATGAAATGCACTTGACTCAGCGAGATCTTGCGGCAATACTTAATATCAGTCCGTCGCGTGTCAGTGCCATTGTGTCGGGAAAAACGGAGCCAACGTACAAAGTAGCACGGGACATTAGCCGAAAACTTAATATTGACGCAAGTATAGTGCTGGGTGTTTGTTGATGTAATATAAACGGATCGATCTTTGGATGCGTATTAAAACAAACGGGATTTTGTTGACGGATTCATTTTGTCTGCGTATCTTTATTCGGCGAATCCCATGCAAATTCTGACCGCTTATGAAAACGGTAGGAAAAGAGATCATCGATGGGCTTAATCGGGGCAGCGAACCGGCGTTTGCGGCCCTGTACGATGCCTATTTCTCCTACTTGTGTGCCTGCGCGGCGACTTATGTTCTTGATCCGGTGTGTGCCGAAGAACTTGTCAACGATGTCTTTGTCAATATCTGGGAACACCGTGGCCGTTATCGGACTCCTCTACACGGCTATCTGGTCAACAGCGTCCGGAATGCCTGCATAAGCCACATTCGCTCACAATTGTTCCGCCGCCGGCTGCGGGAAGGCTACGAACGTGAACTGCTACTGTTCGCCGAACAGCAATGTCTCACCGATGCCCACCCGCTGGAAGTGCTGTCCGCCCAAGAGGTGGAGACCCGTATCCGGGCCGTTGTCGAGACCCTTCCCGAACGCTGCCGGGCCGTCTTCGAGCAATATTTTTACCGGGGAGAATCTGCTCAGGAAATTGCCGAGAATCTGCAAATCAACCCCGTCACGGTACGCGTTCACATCAAAAATGCCCTCGACCGGCTCCGTGTCGAACTGGGACCGTTGCTGACGGTCTATCTTTTCACTACCTTCTTCAAATCCTGATTACCGTCCCCGAACGAAAAAACGGCGGGTTCTGCTAAACGATGCAGGACCCGCATGCGTATTTATTATGGATGCAAACCCGAACAAGATGGAAAAATATTTTGAAGAGCTGATTATCGACTACCTGACCGGAAACCTGTCGGAACCGGATGCCGCCCGATTTCTCGAATTCGTACAAAGCGACGAACAGCACCGCAGACGCTTCGAGGAGCTGAGCCGTCTTTACGCCCAGTCGCTCATCCCCCGTTTCGAGGCCGACAAGAAGTCCCGATACCGGGAGGTGGAGCAGCGGATCGCCGCATCCCGCCGCACGCCGTCGCTTTGGCGGATTGCTGGCTGGGTACGTGTTGCAGCAGCTCTTGTAGTTGGCGTTGTATTGGGAGCAGCCTCGCTCGTCGTGTTCCGTCCCGCCACGGAGCCCGGCTTGTGCGAAGTGACCGCCCCGGCAGGCGCCCGTTCGCAAGTCATGCTGCCCGACAGTTCGTTGGTATGGCTCAATGCAGGTTCGAAACTGGTGTATGCCGGTGATTTCGGTCGAAAAAGCCGCCGCGTCCGACTGGAGGGCGAAGGCTATTTCGAGGTTGTCCGCAATGCCGGACGTCCTTTCACGGTCGAGACCGACGTGCTGAATGTCACGGTGTTGGGAACCTCCTTCAACGTACAGGCCTATACCGAAGCCCGTGCGGTCGAGGTCGACCTGCTCAAAGGCCGTGTGGAGGTGGCAACTTCCGACGGACGCCGTCTTTCGCTCCTTCCCGACCAACAAGCGCGATTCGACCGGGCATCGGGACTGTTCGAATCCCATCCGGCCGTGACCACACTGGCTGCGGACTGGGTCAACGGACGCTTGTCGTTCATCAACACGCCGTTCCCCGAGATACTGGACAAGCTCCAGCGCCATTTCAATGTGCGGATCGAGGTTCTAAGCAAAACAGCCGCCCGGGAATCCTTCTCGGGAAGCATCGACCTGCGCCTCTCGCTCGACGAAATTCTCCGCTATATCGACGTGGACCGAAAATATAGCTGGTCGACGACCGACGGGACACTGCGACTCACGGACCGGAACCGATAACGTATCACAACCTAAAAACCAACCTTAATACAATGAACAAACTCTACCTGAACCTGAGAAACTCCCTGTTCCGGCATCTGCTGCTGATCGGGTGCCTGCTGTTCTGGGGGCTGCCGACCGTGGCTCAATCCCGGTCCGACGTCCGGATAACGATCCATGCCGAAGAGCAGCCGATTGTTCGGATACTCAACCGGATCGGCGAACAGAGCGGGTGTTCGATCATCCTGCGCGACAACGACGTCGATCGGGATCTGAAGATCTCCTTGCACGTCGACAACGTGACGCTCGAAACGGCCTTGCGGGAGTTGCTGTCGGGGACCGACCTGACCTATCAGATCGACGGACAAAAAATTTCCGTCTTTCGTCCCCGGCGATCCGTCCCCACTGCTTCCGGACAACGGAAAGTCCGGGGCATTGTGGTCGACGAACAGAAACGTCCCGTCACCGGAGCGACGATCGTACTGCCGCAGTTCCCGACGGTGGGAACCACGTCTGCCTCGGACGGCGGGTTCTACCTGCAACTGCCCGCCGGCGCCGACCGGCTCGAAGTCTCTTATATGGGCTATGAAAAGCAGCAGGTAATCCTCCCGGCCGATTCGGACCGGACGTTGGAGATCATCCTGAAAGACGATGTTCAAACCCTGGAAAATGTGGTGGTGGTCGGCTACGGCATTCAGCGCAAAAGCGTTGTCACAGCCGCCATCAGCAGCGTGAAGGGCGACGACCTGAAACGCGTGACGGGTACGCGTATCGACAATGTGCTGAAAGGCATGGTGTCGGGCGTGAACATCACGCAGAGCTCCGGTCAGCCCGGCTCCGGGGTCCGGGTGCGTATCCGCGGCGTAGGGACTATCAACGACAGCAATCCGCTCTACATTGTCGACGGCATGCCCGTCAGCAGTAATATCGACTATCTTAATCCGGCCGATATTCTCTCGGTCGAGGTACTCAAAGATGCCGCTTCGGCCGCTATTTACGGAGCCCGCGGAGCGAACGGCGTCATTCTGGTCACGACCCGTCAGGGCAATAAGGGCCGCACGTCGGTCGATTATTCGTTCTCCTACGGATGGCAAAGTCCCTGGCGCACAAAAGACGTACTCAATGCCCATGAATACGCCGTGATGATGAACGAAATGAACATGAACAGCGGCTTGTCTCCGATTTACGAGAACCCGGCGGCACTGGGAAAAGGCACGAACTGGCAAAAGGAACTCTTCAATTACAATGCGCCCGTCGTGGAACACCAGGCCAGCGTCAGCGGCGGCAATGATAAGGTAAATTACTATTTGTCGTTCGGCTATCTCTACAACGAAGGCATTATCGGCGGCGACGTCAACCGTTCGAACTACGATCGCTACAGCGTCCGGGCCAATACGAACTATACGCTTTTCGAAAAGCCCGAACAGCGCTTTTTCCGTTCGGCGCGTGCCGGCGTCAACATGGCCTATTCACGCACCGTATCGCGCAGCATCGGCGAAAACAGCGAACGCGGCAGTGCTCTGGGCAGTGCCGTCTCGATGTCCCCGATTATGGGGGTCTATGCCGACAACCCCGAAGAGGTGCTGAACGAGCATCCCACGGCCGTGACCGATTTTTCGGGCCGGGTCTTCGCCATCGCGGGTGACAATTTCGGCAACATGACCAACCCGATCGCCCAACTACACCTTCCGGGCGATAAGTCCGCCGCAGACAAATTGATCGGCAATGTCTGGGGCGAAATCGAACTCTACAAAGGGCTGAAATTCAAATCATCTTATGGGACAGAGTTGGTTTTCAGCAGCAATGACGGCTATCAGATGCCTTATTACCTGGGACGTTACACCTATGCCGACCGCTCATCGGTCTGGTCGAGCATGGAACGACTCTTCACCTGGCAGATCGAGAATACGCTGACCTATGATTGTACGCTGGGCGAACGGCATCGGCTGACGGTGCTGTTGGGTCAGTCGGCGCAGTCTTCGCATTCGCAGAACGTCGGCGGCTCGAGCTACGACATCAGCGATCCTTCTCAGCCGTGGATCGACACGACCGAGTCCGACGACAATTCGCGCAGCGCCTGGGGAGCGCCTTCGCCCGACCACCGGCTGCTGTCGTATTTCGGCCGTGTGAGCTATAACTACGATGAACGCTACATGGCTGAGTTCACGCTCCGCCGCGACGGGTCGTCGAATTTCGGTCCGGCGCACAAGTGGGCCACCTTCCCGTCGGTTTCCGTGGGATGGAACCTCACCAACGAACCTTTCATGGCAAACCGTCCGAAAGCACTCTCTTCGCTGAAGCTCCGTGCCAGCTGGGGCCTGAACGGTAACGAGTCGATCGGTTCTTTCCACTATATTTCGACCGTAACCGGCGGTGCGGACTACATCCTCGGTCCCGAGGGGCTGAACACGCTGGCACCTGGTGCTACGCCGAGCGGCTATCCGAACGACGGTCTGAAATGGGAGGAGTCCGAGCAGTTCGACGTGGGTATCGACGCTTCGTTCTTCGGAAGCCGACTTTCGCTGACGGTAGATTATTTCAACAAGCGCACCAACGGTATGCTGATGACCGTTCCGTTGCCACAATATATCGGCAACTCCCGGCCTTACGGCAACGTAGGCGATATGAAGAACAGTGGTGTGGAGATCGACCTTCGCTACCGCTTCCAGGTGTCGAAAGTCTCGTTCGACATCGGTGGTAACGCCACCTATATCCGCAACCGGCTAATTCGGCTGGGCAACCAGAACGGCTGGGCCAATTACGACACCGTACTGGGTAATATCGGCACCATTACCCGCGCCGAGAACGGCGAGCCGTTCCCCTTCTTCTACGGTATGCGCACAGCGGGTATTTTCCAGACGGCCGACGAGGTCGCCGACTATGTCAACTCCCGGGGCGAAATGCTCCAACCCGATGCGCGTCCGGGCGACGTTAGGTTCGTCGACTGCAACGGCGACGGAACGATCGACGATGCCGACCGGGTGAAAATCGGTAAAGGTGCGCCCGACTGGACCTTCGGGTTCAATCTCGCAGTGGCCTGGAAAGGCATCGACCTCGGGGCGTTCTTCAACGCCACGGTCGGCAACGACATCTTCGACGCCTCCTATCGGTCGGACTATCCTTACCTCAACATGCCGCGTTACATGCTCGACCGTTGGACAGGGCCCGGTTCTTCGAACCGCATTCCGCGTCTTTCCCGCAATGTCGACGCCACCAACTGGCAGTCGTCGGACCTTTACGTGCACGACGGTTCCTTCCTTCGCCTGCGCAGTCTCCAACTGGGCTATTCATTCCCTTCGGCATTGCTCCGCAAGGTCCATATCGAGCGGCTGCGACTCTGGGTCGGGGCCGAGAATCTCTGGACCCTGACGTCGTACGAGGGCTTCGATCCCGAAATTTCCTCCGGCGGGACCTCGCTGGGTGTCGACCGCGGCGTTTATCCTACGGCACGCATCTTCACCATCGGAGCCAATATCACCTTCTAACCTCAAAACGACGATGAACATGAAACGCATACAGATTATATTGGCGGCACTGGTTCTCTCGGTGTCCGTCTCCTGCACGGCGGATTTCCTCGACGTGGACCCCACGACGGAGATTCCCGAAAAAGATTATTACGATGATTATGAAACACTGCTGAAAGGACTGATGGCAGCCTATGCGCCCCTTCAATGGCCGGATTTCGTCTTCGGCGAATATGGTCCGCTGACTTTCGTCTCCGACGTCATGTCGGACGACGTGCGCGTCGGCGGGGCCAACGAGACCGACATTCCCTACCTGCAGCTCATGCGCAAATTCTCCGCAACACCCAACTATACGCCGTCGGTCCTCTGGGTCGTCTTCTATTCGGGCGTCTATCGCGCCAATACCGTGCTGCAGTATGTCGATACGGCGGAAGGCATGTCGGGATCGACCCGCAGCCGGATCAAGGCCGAAGCTTATGTCCTGCGTGCCTACTATTATACCTGGCTGTGGAAACTCTTTGGCAATGTCCCGTATTACGAGCGCAATCCGACGGGTCCCGATTACCTGATCGACCAGCTTACGGCAGACGGGGTTTATGCGAAGATCATCGGCGATCTGGATGCCGCGCTGACCGGCAGCGGGCTTCCCAAGGTCGTGAAATCCGCCGAATTGGGGCGCTTCACGCGTGCAGCCGCACAGATGCTTCGCGCCAACGTGGTGATGTACCAGCAGGATGCCTCCCGCTACGCAACGGTGCTGACCGACATGCGCGAAATCATCGGCTCCGGTCTCTATTCACTCCGGAGCGATTTCGCCGGCCTCTGGACCGACAGCGGCGAATGGGGTTCGGAATCGATCTTCGAGGTCAACTATACCGATTCTCCCAGCAGCCGTACCTGGGAGAATCCGACGAAAGCCGGCGGTACGGTCTTCCCGACGCTCATCGGGATCAACGGCTATTCAGGCCCTGAATGGGATACGGGCGGCTATGGTTTTGAACCCGTCGAGGAGGCGCTCTATAATGCCTATGAGGGTGACGACACGCGCCGCGATGCCACGATCCTGAACTTCGCCAAATACCGGCAACAGCACCCCGAAGCGACCTACACGCCCCGCTACGACGACACGGGCTACTTCAACCGCAAGTATTTGGGACGCGCCGACGGCCATGACAAGTATACGGGCAACGCTCCGGAGATGAATTTCCGTAACAACTATCGCGTATGGCGCTATGCCGAGACCCTGCTGATCGCATCGGAGCTGATCGTACGCACGAACGGCGATCAGGACGAGGCTGACGGCTATCTCAATCAGGTCCGCGCGCGGGCTTTCGGCATGAAGCCCGACGATGCGGCCTTTGCAGCTAAACGGCGCACTGCGACGCTCGACAACCTGCTGCTGGAGAACCGATTGGAGTTCGCGCTCGAAGGACATCGGTTCTGGGACCTCGTGCGCTGCGGAAAAGCCGGGGAGGTCCTCGGCAGCCGCGGTTATACGGATGCCAAGAAACACCTGCCGATCCCGCAATCGGAAATCGACCAAGCGCACGGCACCCTGAAACAAAACCCCTATTAACCGACCAAGACCATGAGAAAATTACTGATATTGCTGACATTCACCGTTCTGTGTCTGGCGTGCAGCAAGGAGGAATACAGTTTGGGAGATATTCCCTCGAACGAGAATACCGATTATTCGGTCACCCCGGAGAAAGAGCATCCTAACATCATCCGGTTCCGGTTCAACGAACAAGGGGTCTCGCCTTTCTGGAAGATCCGCAAGCCCGACGGCTCCTATGTCGAGTCGAGCAGCCGCGATTTCACGCTTCGTTATTACATGAAAGGCGAATACGACGGAACGCTGCAGGTCTACGGCGGCGGAGGTGCCAGCGAACCCGTCGCCTTCACGTTCCACGTAACGGAAAACGATCCGGTCGTCGCCCTGCTGACGGGCACGGGTGAACAGAAAGTCTGGGAGTGGAACTACTCCGCCGACAACCATTTCGGCGAAGGTTCCAGCTCGACCCGCATCCCCGACTGGTGGCCTGTGAAAGCCAACGAGCTGAAAGATATGAAGATGTACGACGACGAATTGTCATTCATCACCGATACCTGGCAGTATGTGCTCGATGCCAAGGGCTATGTCTATGCCGATGGTTCGGTCCTTTCCGACCTCGATCCGCAAAACTATCCCGAAGGAGGTACCTACAGCTCCGCAACGATCGCCTACACCCAGCCCGAAGGTCAGAAATGGGCCCTTTACGCCGATGAGGCCGGAACGCTGTGGCTGAGTTTCACCGAGGGCGGATTCCCTTCGTATGCACCTTATCCGGACGGGCTGGGTGGCGCTTACGAGGTGATGGAACTGACCGAGGAAACACTGGCGTTGCGGTTCGACACCGGATCGGACAAATACGGTGCTTGGTATTACCGGTTTGTGGTGAAAGGTTCGCAGCCCGATGCCGATCTGCTGGCACTCGAACAACTGCTGACGACGAAAAGCGACGGGACACAGAAGATCTGGACCTGGGATTATACCCGGGACGGGCACTTCGGCGAGGGCGACCTGGCCTCCCGTGAACCCGATTGGTGGCCGGCCGGCGCCAATGAAATGCGCAACTACTCGATGTACGACGATGAACTCTCGTTCCTCGCCACAGGCAAGGCGTATGAACTGGCAGCGAACGGTTATGTCTACTGCGATGCCGGTGCACGTGCCGCCATGGGCCTCGAAGAGGGCCCTACGGGCGACATCGCCTACACCCAACCTGCGGGACAAACCTGGAAGATCGAGATGCGTGAGGGTGTGCCTTATCTCTGCTTCTCGGAGATGGCGTTTCCGAGCGCCGTCTGCCATCCGTCGGCCTTGGGCGGCAGTTTCGAGATTCTCTCGTTGACGGCCGACGAACTCTATCTGCGTTTGGCGACCGATGTGGATGCATGGTATTTCCGTTTCGTCCCCAAACCCGAAGCGGAACCCGAGCCCGAACCCTCCGAACTGGAAAAACGGCTAACGACCTCGGCGGACGGTTCGCAAAAGGTGTGGGTCTGGGACTATACCCGGGACGGTTATTTCGGCGAAGGCGACCTGTCGGCCCGTGATCCGAACTGGTGGGCTCCTCCCATGGACGAGATGAGCATTTATTCGATGTTCGACGATGAACTGACATTCCGGTTCGAAGGCAATGTCTACGGATTGTCGGCGAACGGGGCCGTCTATTGCGATGCGAGCGCCCGCGAAGCTATGGGCCTCGAAGCGGGTAAAACGGGCGATATCGCTTATACCCAGCCTGAAGGACAAACCTGGAAGATCGAAGACCGCAGCGGTACTCCCTACCTGGTATTTTCCGAGATGGCGTTCCCGAGTGCCATCTGCCATCCGTCGGCCTTGGGCGGCAGTTTCGAGATCATGGCGCTGACGGACGATGAGCTCTATCTGCGCCTGGCGACTGACGTGGACGCCTGGTATTTCCGCTTCACCGTGAAAAAATAACCGATAATGATCTGAAACGATGAAAAAGATGATTTGGATGATAAGTCTGCTGTGCATGGCTGCGACGACGGGCTGCATGCAGGATGACCCAACCTATTTCCAGAAACCCGACTGGTGGGTTGATGGCGAACAGGACGAGGAAGGCGACGGCGAATACCGTCTGGTCTGGTCCGAGGAGTTCGACGAGGAGCCTGCATCCGGGGCGGAGTATGCCCAGCCGGGTGAGAAATGGCGGTTCGAGACCGGCGGTTCGGGCTGGGGCAACAACGAGGAACAGTATTACGTCGACCGCGTACACGGGGACTATGCCGTGACTAAGGTCCGCGACGGAATGCTGACCATCACGGCTTACAAACCGGAAACGCCAGTCGGCGGCAAGAAGTATATCTCGGCCCGTATGAGCAGCCGACAGTCGTGGACCTATGGCAAATTCGAGATGAGGGCCAAGCTTCCGGCGGGCCGGGGCGTATGGCCCGCGTTCTGGATGCTTCCGGTCACCCATTCCGACGACAATCTGCTCGACGGTGAGATCGACATTATGGAATATGTGGGTTACGAGCCCGGTATCGTGTGGTTCTCGGTGCATAACAAGAAAGATCGCACGGAGGACGGTAAGAACAAGTTGACGACGAGTTATGTGCTGAAAGCTCCCGAAACGGAATTCCACGTCTACGGCATGGAGTGGACGCCGGATTATATTCAGGCTTATATCGATGGCGCTCCGTACTATACGTTCCGCAACGACGGCTCGGGCAATGCCGAAAGCTGGCCTTTCGACAAGGCGTTCTACCTGAAGCTCAACATTGCCGTCGGCGGTGACTGGGGCGGTTACGAGGGGATCGACGATACGATCTTCCCGGCGGAATATGTTATTGACTATGTGCGTGTTTATCAACGGTAAGCGATGAAAAGAAGTTTGTTATTCTGCCTTTCGGGGTTTCTCTGCCTGCTGATCCAGAGCAGCTGCACGCCGGCCCGGCCGGAAGATCGGCTGCTGCTCCGGTGGACCGTCGCTCCCGGCAACAGCGGGTGGGAGCATACACTCACACTCATAAATCGAGGAAACGAACCGCTCGAGGGTGCGTGGAGTATCTATTACGGCTCCATTGCGCCTGTGCTCCGGGCTCCGGAAGGAGCGCCGGTCAGAGTGGAGCAGGTCTGCGGGTCCCACCACCGGTTGTTCGCCTCGGAACCTTATGCCTCCATTGCTTCCGGCGACTCCCTGCGGGTTACACTGTCGGGCGATTTTATCGACATGCGTTCATTCTACCCTGAGGGTGCCTACCTCGTCCGCCGGGCAACTGACGGCAGCGAGATGCAGCCCTGCGACATCGATCTGCAGTTCAGGCCCTACCACGACCTCCGGGCGCAGGTTGCGGACGGTGCTTATCCGACAGCCGAGCGGCTTTATGCAGCCAATGCACGCTTTGCCGATTCCGGACCGCTCGGACCTTATGATATCATCCCCTCGCTGAAATCCGTGACACTCCGCAAGGGAGACTGCACCGTGGGTCCTGCCGTGGCGATTACAGCGGACAAAGGACTTGCCGACGAAGCGGCCCTGCTGTACGAACTCCTGCGGGAATGCTGCCGCTGCGATTCGGTTGCCGGAGGCACTCCGGTCCGATTGGGGCTCGATCCGGAAATCGACGGCCCCGAAGAGTCTTACCGAATGGAATTTTCGGAAAAGGGTATCTTGCTGACCGGAAAAAGTCCCCATGGGGTGCATAATGCCGTGCAGAGCCTGCTGGCCATCCTGGCAAATAAGGAGCTGCCGATGACGCTCCCGGCTGCTTCGGTTGCAGATTATCCTGATCTGGAGTACCGCGGACTGCACTTTGACGTGGCACGCAACTTTACTCCCAAGGAGGATATTTTCCGCCTGATAGATTTGTTGTCGCTCTATAAGATGAACATCCTGCATCTGCACCTGACCGATGACGAGGGCTGGCGTTTGGAGGTTCCGGGGCTCGAAGAACTGACCGAGGTCGGAGCGCGGCGCGGGCATACGCTGACCGAGAGCGACCGTCTTTACCCGCTTTACGGCAGCGGCTGGAATCCCGATGCAGACACCCCTGGCAGCGGTTATTACTCCTGTAAAGATTTCGGAGAGATTCTGCGCTATGCTGCCAGGCATCACATCCGCGTTATCCCCGAGATTGATATTCCTGGCCATTCACGGGCAGCCATCAAGGCGATGAATGCCCGCTATGCACGTTATATCGCCACCGATCCTGACCGGGCGCGCGAATACCTGCTGGCCGATTCGTGCGACGCTTCCGTCTACCGTTCGGCGCAGGATTACACCGACAATGTGATGAATATCGCCATGCCCTCGGCCTACCGTTTTGTCCGCAAGGTCCTCAGTGAACTCCGCCGGATGTACGAGGCAGCGGGGGTTGAACTTTCCGTCGTGCATATCGGCGGAGACGAAGTTCCCCGCGGAGCCTGGAGCGATTCGCCGATATGCCGGGAGTTCATGGCCCGGAACGGGCTCGCCGACACCCACGCCCTGAAAGATCATTTCGTGCGCTGGCTTTACGGAGAACTCGATGCCGCAGGCATTCAACTGGCGGGTTGGCAAGAGATCGTCATGCTGCCCGACGGACGGCATGTGAACCGGCAGCTGCCGGGGAGGCGGATACTGAGTTACGGCTGGAACACACAACCGGGCGAGAGCTTTGATGAGGTACCCTATGCGCTGGCCAATGCCGGTTATCCGGTGGTACTCTGCAACGTCACCAACCTCTACCTCGATCTGGCCTACAACAAGCACCATATGGAACCCGGTCATCGCTGGGGCGGCTATGTCGATGCCTGCTCGACTTTCGACATGCTGCCGTACGATATTTATAAGTCGGTCCGCACGTATCCGGACGGTTCGCCGGCCGATCTGGCTTCCGCCTCGTCCGGCAAAGAAGCGTTGCACTCCGCTGCCCGTCGCAATATTGTCGGCATTCAGGGACAACTATGGGCCGAGACAATCCGCAATTTCGATATGGCCGAATACCTGCTTTTTCCGAAGATGTGCGGACTGTCGGAACGGGCCTGGAACGCAAGTCCCGCCTGGAGCGCAAATCCTGACGGCGCACAATACCGGCAGGCGCTCCGGCGTTACAACACCCGGATCGCTTCGGTCGAGATGCCGCGGCTGGCCGCCCTGGGCGTGAATTTCCGGATTTCGCCGCCGGGATTGAAATTGCAGGACGGTATGCTGCGCGCCAATTCGGCCGAACCCGGTGCAACGATCCGCTATACGCTCGACGGCAGCGAACCGACCGAGGCATCCGCCCGATGGACCACTCCCGTTGTCTGCAAAACTTCTGCAGTAAAGGCTCGTGCCTATTACTGCGGCCGTGCAAGCGTCACATCGGAACTGTTGAATGATTAAAACCCAATTATGAAATACGTTTTTATAGCGACTGTAACCTTGTTTTGCACCGCACTGTCTGCAGCCTGTGGGGATCGGCAGCCCCGGAGCGATGTCGCCGTCTACCTCGACGAATCGCAGCCGATTGAAAAACGTGTCGAGGACGCCCTTTCGCGCATGACCCTCGAAGAGAAGGTCGCCATTTTGCATGCACAGTCCAAATTCTCGTCGGCGGGGGTTCCGCGCCTGGGTATCCCCGAGGTGTGGTGCACGGACGGTCCACACGGCATCCGTCCGGAGGTTTTGTGGGACGAGTGGGAACAGGCGGGGTGGACGAACGACTCCTGTACGGCTTTCCCGGCGCTGACGTGCCTGGCCGCGACGTGGAATCCCGAAATGTCGGCCCTCTACGGCAAGTCCATCGGCGAGGAAGCCCGCTACCGCGAAAAGGATATCCTGCTGGGCCCCGGCGTGAACATCTACCGCACGCCGCTGAATGGCCGCAATTTCGAATATATGGGCGAAGACCCCTATCTCTCCTCGCGGATGGTGGTTCCCTATATCCAGGGGGTCCAGAAGAATGGCGTCGCCGCTTGTGTGAAGCACTTTGTACTGAATAACCAGGAGCAGAACCGGTTGTATCACGATGTTGTGGTCGACGACCGGGCATTGCACGAGATTTACCTCCCGGCTTTCCGGGCGGCCGTTCAGGAGGGCGGCGTGTGGGCGCTCATGGGCGCCTACAATAAGTATAAGGGTCAGCATTGCTGCCACAACCAGTACCTGCTGAACGATATCCTCAAACGCGACTGGGCGTTCGACGGTGTGGTCGTCTCCGACTGGGGCGGCGCACACGATACGAAGCAGGCCGCCGAGAATGGATTGGACCTGGAATTCGGCTCCTGGACGAATGGGGTCGACTGGTCATTGGACATCAGTAACGTGTATGACAACTATTTCCTCGCAGGGCCTTATCTGGAGCTGCTTCGTCAGGGAAAAGTATCCACCGAGCAGCTCGACGACAAGGCTCGCCGGGTTTTGAGGCTGATCTTCCGTACGGCGATGAATACGCAAAAACCTTTCGGGTCGATGAACTCTCCCGAACACCTGGCCGCCGCACGCCGCATTGCGGGTGAGGGCATGGTGCTGCTGAAGAACGACGGCGGGGTGTTACCGATCTACCTTGCGAAAGCCAAAACCATTGCCGTGGTGGGTGAGAATGCGATTAAGATGATGACCGTCGGCGGCGGTTCGTCGTCGCTGAAGGTGCAGCACGAATACACGCCGCTGGAGGGCATCCGCGCCGCCGCGGACGGTAAGGCCGAGGTGATTTACGAGCGCGGCTATGTCGGCGACGTGACGGGCGACTACAACGGCGTGAAGACGGGGCAGGACCTTTCGGAGAAACGTTCCGAAGCCCAGCTCATCGCCGATGCCGTGGCTGCGGCCTGCAAGGCCGACGCCGTGATCTTCGTTGGCGGACTCAACAAGGGCCGGCATCAGGATAGCGAACAAGTGGATCGGTTAGAATATGGATTGCCTTACGGCCAGGACCGGGTGATCGAAGCGCTGGCCGAGGCCAATCCCAACCTGGCGGTGGTGATCGTCTCGGGCAATGCTGTGGCGATGCCGTGGATCGGGCGCGTTCCGGCGGTGCTGGAGGCTTGGTTCTCGGGTTCCGAAGCCGGCAATGCGCTGGCCGACGTGGTGTTCGGCGCTGTCAATCCCTCGGGCAAACTGCCCTTCACCTTTCCGGTGCGTCTGGAGGACAACAGCGCCCATGCGCTGGGCGAATACCCTGGCACGGATAAGGTTACCTACAACGAGAGTATTTTCGTGGGCTACCGCTGGCACGACAAGGAGCAGCTCAAACCGCTGTTCGCTTTCGGCCACGGCCTGAGCTACACGACGTTCGACATTGCCAATGTGCAGGCCGACCGCACGACGCTCGCGGCGAACGGCCGCATCCGGGTTTCGGCCGATGTAACCAACACGGGTTCGCGTCCGGGTGCCGAGGTGGTGCAGCTCTATATCGGCGACGAGGAGTCGTCGCTGCCGCGCCCGGTGAAGGAGCTGAAAGGATTTCAGAAAATAGCTTTGGACCCCGGGCAAACGCAAACTGTTACTTTCGAGATTACGCCCGATATGCTGCAATACTATGACGACGCACGGGGCGCGTGGGTTGCCGAACCGGGTGCCTTCACGGCTTATGTGGGCGCCGCGTCGGATGATATTCGCGGCATAGCAAGATTCGAGTTGAAATAGCTTTTAACTCTATCCCTAAAAGACAATTATATATTATTCAAGGATGAAATAACACCGACTTCCGATAGAAAATATATAAGAGAGGAGAGAGGTGGGCAACGTATTACAAAATCAATATCCGAATTTCTGAATATCGCCTCGACGATCATACGAAAATATGCGATCAAACCAATCAAGACGCCAGAGAATGACATTGTTAATAAAGCCAAAAACAAATACAAAAGTTGTTTTCTGATTCTACAGATTCAAGCAATAAGAAAAACGGAAAAGAAGAGCAACAATCGTATAAAATATTATGTAGATCCACGACGGTTTTGGAGATTTTATTAAAACAATTTCTCCAACCATCGTTAGTAAAGTTAGAGGAATTTTTTGGCGATTTACAGCAACAACCACAAGTTATACGGGAGTATCTACAAGAATTTGCACAAACAATTAAAGAGCCGGAATCATTAGTCTATTCATATATAAGCAGTTATGATACATTCGTTGAATCCGTTTCACCATATGACTTGACTTCATAGGCATCCATTATCACACGATGTTGGGAGCATAGTTCCAATTTATTCAGAAATAGAGAAGCCGTGCGGGCTGAATAAGTGAAGCCTCCAACCACTTTTGTCCGACTATTCCTCTATTTTTTGCAGTAAAAGATGAAAAAACGATTGCATCACTTAAATCTATTGCAAAATGAACAAGCACGGGACGCAGGAATACAGGAATGCAGGAATGCAGAACACAGGGTATGTGAACATAGAGCGCAGAACGCGAAACAGAGAATGTAGTGGGATATAGAATCAGGGTGTAAACCTTACAACACAAAGTATCCGGGTCCTAAGGCTCGGATACTTTACTTCGTAGGTTATGCTATATGCCGGGGTATATAGCCCTTGCGAGCAATTCTATATCCCTTTTTTGGGATGTTTGGAGAGAGAATCGGGCATTTTATCTTTTTGTCAGCCTATATGTGTTCGATGGAGATAATCCAAATACCACATGGCCTCTTCGTGTTTTATGACTGCATACAGACAGCAGAAAGCCTGCTCTGTCGGAGTCAGCACTACCCCGTCGAGATATACCTCCATTCCGATGCTTTCTTGCGCCGAAGCATCGAAGAGCCGGGATACGAGTTTTCCGTCCTGCTCGCATGCAATCTCGGCCTCTATCCAGTTGTCTATGTCCGGGTCCGGGAATAACCTGATTTTCTGTCGGGATTCCTGGGGCTGCAATTGCAGCATGCGCTCGTAGAGTGACTTGATGTACTTGATTTCTATAATATCTTCCTCCGAGCGCAAATTGAGCATCCTGTATTGCGGTATAACGGCTTCGATCTGTTCCCAGGAACATTGTTCGAGGAGTTGTTTCAGTGTCATTTTGTTCTTGTTTTAATCATTTTTACTTGCGATAATTCTAACGTTCATTGCCTTTCCCGCATAGATAGACTTCTCCATATGGAAATGCCATTTGATCTGAGGATTATGGGGCATAATCCCCCGGATAGCCGTTTCTGCTGCCTGCTGCTCCTCAATGGTCGCGGGATGCTCCGGGTTCGTAGCCATCGAGACCACACACCGCTCATACGGCGCCAGAGTTCCCTCCAACAGGGCTATGGCCTTTTTCAATCGTTCCGCCCTGCTCTTCTTGGTTCTGCTGCTCAGCTTTATGGAAGCTACACAATGCTGTTTTGCGGTTTCGACTTCATCGACCGATACGGGAGAATGCACCCACAGACATTTCTCGATCAGCCGTTGATCGATGGGCTGTTCGCTTTCGAGCCTTTGAATCTCTATACTCCAATCCTCGTCCAGGATTACCTCCTCTTCTTCATCATCGCCCTTGCGACGGCCATGCTTCTCTTTGGCCTCCTGCCAGGTGTATCCGAATTCAGACATGGCACACATGTATGCCGCGACCTTTGCCGCCGCAGAGAGACTGTCGGGCTCCACGTCCATCCCCAGATGGCGGTCCCAGTCGAGCGCCATGCCGCGGAATCCCCGGCAGCGGGTCTCGTCCAGGATAACGGGCCATGTCAGCTCCTCGGAATAGGCCAGCCACTCGGGATTGGTAGGCTTCCGGAACCAAACCCGTTGATCGGATGCGACAGGCTCGATCCGTTGCAGGTCGTCGTATAACCGGCGCATGCCTTTCATCTTGTGCTTTCCGTAATCCCAGTTCGGAAATTGTTGCAGATAGGGTTCCACCTCTTCCCAGGTGCATTCCTTGAATAGTTCAACCAGTTTCATCTCTTTGTTCTTTAATGCTTGTCTTTTATCTCTATTTCCCGGCTAAGATTGTCAGTCGGACGCGTTTGGGGAATACTCTCCTATCCCATTCAATCTGACTTACCTGTGCGAGAGTGAGTATCTCTGCCTGTGGAGTCAGCCGCTTTTCAACCCCGGTCTGAAGCGGGCGCTGAATGCTTTCCCACAACGCCAGGTCCGTATATATAGCGAAGATCCAAAATTTCCGATATTCGCAGAGTTGCTTCGGAATCATCTCCAGTCGTTTTGAAAATATGTCTTGGGCCTCCCAGGATGAATGCGAGAACGAGATTCTGCAGATACAGGACAGGTCCAGAAACTCGTCCCATGTCGGGAGATCAAATCCTGCACACGGACTTCGCAGCCATTGCATCAACTGCCTTTTAATTGAAGCGGAGGGGGTGTTGTAAACCTCTATATCCAAATTATATCTGGCAACCAACCGGTGGCTGACTTCAGGCTCGGCGATCCGCCTGTAAGTCTCCCGACACTCCTGCTCGGTATATCCGAGTTCGGACATGGCGCACATGCAGGCTGCTACGATGGCTGCCGGAGGGAGTTCCATCCCTTTGGGCGGGACGACCTCCTGCCCGAGGTATTCGGGCCATCTGCCGGACGGTAGATTGAGAGTCGGCCGGGTGAACAGTGCAGAGAACTCGCAACCTTCGATTTCGTCTTTTTGCAGCTGGATCTTCTCTTCCGAGGCTCGGGGCGTCATCCCGCGCAGTTCGTCGTACATGCGTCGGAAACCCTCCATTTTCTGACGTCCCCAGCCCCTCCCCTCATCGGGAAACTCATAGAGAAAATCTTCCAGGTCCTCCCAGCTGCATTGGTTTAATAATTCTTTGAATGTCATAAATAATACGTATATGTAAGATTAATTACTCATTGAACAATCACTTTCCGCTTTTCTACTGTTTTACTCCTGCTCCTCTGAATCCTATGGGGTGCTGTGAGGCTGTGAGCGGCCGTTCGTCAATACGCTCCGCCCGGCATAGTTCCAGAATACCTTCGAGCGTCAGCGGCGTTCCGTGCAGAATATGCTCGACGGTATAACGCCTTACGACATTCTCGATCTGCCCGCCGCTGAAATCGCACCTTTCCGCCAGGTGTTCGGCCACCTCATCGGAGAGCTCCGGCATCATTGCCTGCCAGATGGCTTTCCGCACGGAAGATTCTGGTTTGCAGAACTCGATTTTATACAGGAACCGCCGCTCGAAAGCCTTATCGAGATTGTGCGTGAGGTTTGTCGTAGCGATCAGTATGCCATCGAGGTTTTCCATTTCTTGCAGGAGAATATTCTGCATGGCATTTAGGATCTGGACAGGTTGATGGCTGTCGACTTGCCGCCGTTTACTGAACACGGCGTCGGCCTCGTTGAAGAGCAGGATCGGCGCCGAATCACAGCGTTTCATCATTTCGCGGTAGTTGTCGAAAATTCCCTGAATACATTTTTCGCTCTCCCCGAGCCACATGCTTTTGGTTTCGGCGATATTGACTTTCAGGATGTCGCGGCCGCTCTGCCGGGCCAGTTGATAGACCGTTTCGGTCTTGCCGGTCCCGGGAGCTCCGTAGAAGAGCGCCGCAAAACCGTTGCGCAGACCTTTCTCTTGTAAGCGGCCGCAGATTTCGGCAAAACGGACCGGAGATAACAAGTCGGCCAAGGTGTCGACCTGTCGGGATTCTGCGGCATTGTAGAAAAGTGCCTTGGGGCGGATATCCTGATGTGTGAGCAATTCTTTGAGAGTGACGGGGATTTCTTCTTCCAGGGATACGTCAAGTTCCGTGAAGAGGCTCTTGCAGACGGCATGGGTCAGACGGAGGTACGTGCGGTCAGCCAAGCCCTGGGACGTGCTGTATTCAATGATCCCCCGCTTGTGAAGCAGCGAACGGCTTGTCCGAATCCCATGCTGGAATCTGGAGAATCCTTCAGCTCCGGAGAACGTATTGAAGAGCTCTGAGACGGAAACCTGACGGAGGCCCCAGTTGACCAGCGGCGCGGCCAGACATATCAGTGCGGCTTCCAGCAGGGAATCTTGCAACCCATAGCCCCTTAAAACCCGGCAGAATGACAGATGCCGATTCCCCTCGATCAGGACTTGCAGAATCCTGATCAGTTCTTTGGAGGAGAGTTCCCGGCTGCGGCGGGAAAAGAATTGTGCGTCTGCCTGTTTGAAAAACTCATCGATGGAGAGTCCTTTCAGCGGAGCGGGTGTAAAACCCTGCCCTTGTTTCACGGCGTTGAGAACCTGACCGGGGACCCGGTAGCTGGGGGTTGCCGCCTCCCGTTTCCGAATCAACTGACGCTCCAGCAAGACTTCGAGTTCTTCGGCCATTGCTACCAGGTCGATATACTGACATTCGACATATTCGCAAAGGTCCCTGAGATTGATTTCCTGAGCGTAGGACATCTCCACGAAAAGGGTGAAGAGCAGAGATTGTGCCGGTGTAAGATCCATAATCCTGCCGATTGCCGCCAAGTCCGGAGACATGCGGGAGAGGCTTTCCGGAGCCAGATGGGATTTGGCGGCGGCCTGAATCACGCGGCGCATGGCCTGCATCAGCGGGTTCCGGGAGAGTTCCGGCAGAGAGGTATCGGTAGTATTCATGGTTTGACGGGATTCAAAAATTTTCAGAATTGCATTCGATTTTCGGAAACCGCAGGGTTTTGCGCCGGGTGCTTCAAATGGGATGGCAGAGAAAACTCCCGGTAAAGGAACCGAGTAGGCCAGGTGGGGTATACATGAGGTTTGTAAGTAGCGTATAAATAACTATTCTTCAAAGTTTTATCATCCATCTTTTTCTTGTTTTGCCCGGGACAAAGATGGATATTAACTATGCAAAAAGCCAGCACAGTGGCAGAAACTTTTGACTTTTTTCTCACAAACGCCCCAACACCCCGAAACAAACCGGCACGAACCCTGAATGTCCGTGCCGGTTTGCCGCCAAATATACACAATCCGAATGGCAGCAGTATATGCCTCATTGTTTCATTATTTTTCGAGAGGGACCGAGTCCTTGTGCGGCACGGTATCGTACAAGGGCTTTGAGAAGTTCGCGGGATGGACCGGGATGTTCACCCCGGATTGCCCGGCCATACCAGAAGATCGCCTGGGAGTGATTCCGGGCATCCTGCATATCCGGCCTTGTGGAGCAGGGTCAGAGCCGGTTGTTTATCCGTCACTCTGCCGTCATGCTGTTCGGCCATCCCGGATTCGCAGCCATCGTACATATTCCGTGTCGGGCCTGATATCTTCGCTCAAGGTGATGACACGGGATTCGGATCGGGCTTGCAGCCTTTTTCGGGGAAAACCGTCTCAAAAGCCTTTGACAATCCCGGTCCGGAAGCGGCACGACCGTCCCGATGGGCTGCCTGAGTCAGATTCCGGGATACAGGGAATCCGAACTCATGACAATATGCCAAGGTTGTTGCTGCATTGCCATGACCCTCTTCTGCGTGTTGCTGCTAAGACCGAGACAGTCTCCTCCAAAAGAGTTCATCGGCAGTCATCCCTTCCCTTTGCAGACGCTCTTCTTCTGCTAATTCCTGTTCTATTCGGTCGATAGCCGACAGGATTATCTGCCCGAACCTCTTTTTAGGAGGTTGGGGAGACGGAGCCGTTTCGACTGTAACAGGGAGCTTCCCGGGAAGAGCTGCTATGCGGATGACCCATTGCGCGGTCTGTTCCGAACCGTCGGTTACCCACCAGCGGCGCTCGCAGCAGGGTAAGATGTCCAGAATAGATGCTATTGTTTCGCAATCCATCGTTCCCGGAGGCGACAGAAACTCCAAATAGAATTTTACATAGGATCGCGGGAACAATCGCCGCAGCAATTCCGACAAGTCTTGCATAACGGTATCGAATGGTGTGTCCGACACGATTTCGGCATAGTCTGTTTCATAGACGTTGTCCAATGTCGCGTGCTGCTCCGCAAAATGCATGCGGCAGGCGATGGTTGGGAGAACCAAACAGTTGGTTACTGTCAGCATCTGGTAGCGGAGAGTCGGAGTAAGAGAAATGTATGTCATAAGTTTATTCGATATTTGTTCGGGACAAAGATGGATATTAACTATGCAAAAAGCCAGCATAGTGGCAGAAACTTTTGACTTTTTTCTCACAAACGCCCCAACACCCCAAAACAAACCGGCACGAACTCTGAATGTCCGTGCCGGTTCATCGTCAGATACAAGAAAAGAGCAATTCTATATCCGGAATTATATGTTCCCACTAAGGTAAATAATCACAATAAAAGGCAATTTATTGCACTTTTATTTGTTTCGCAGACAAAATGATGCTATCTTTGCAGAGAAAAGGCAATATATTGCACGACCAATGAATTATTCATTACTTCGAGAACGTCGCATATTGCTGGGGCTTACCCAGCAGGATTTAGCGGACTACACGGGCTTGAGCCTGCGCATCATCAAGAGCATCGAGGCCGGCAAGGGGAATCCCTCCGTTTCTACACTCTTGAAGATCGCCGAAACACTCGGTCTGGAATTGCAGTTGAAAGTCAGGGAGGTCATCAAATGAGACAGGCGCAAATATACAGCAGCGGCGTATTGGCCGGAACACTTACCGAGACCGACGACGGACATTATCGATTTCGGTATGACGATGCGTTTTGGGCCGATGAACGCCAGACGGCCATCTCCCCTTCGTTTCCGAAAAGCGGTAAAGAGTTCGTTTCCGATACTCTGTTTCCGTTTTTCTACAACATGCTCGCCGAAGGGGCGAACAAAGCATCCCAATGCCGGAGCCTCAAAATCGACGAAGAGGATGCCTTCGGATTGCTGCTGGCAACGGCGCATACCGATACCATCGGAGCCATAACGGTAAAAAGAATATGAAAATTTTAATGGTTTGTCCCGGCCATCTGGCCGCGGGGTTCGATAGATATTGTCCGTCATGTACGCGGAAGCTGTTCGACGGAAAGCGTGTCAGTCCGATGCTCGATTTCGACTATGATGCCGACAGCGCAGATATGGCAAAAAGCATCAATCAGCTTTCCGTGTCGGGTGTACAGGAAAAATTGTCGGCTGTTGTAGCTGCCGGGAAGATCGTGCTTACTCCCATCGGTAAACAGGGCCGCTATATCATCAAACCCGCACCTGCTTATAAATACCTGCGGTTCCGCGACCAGATTCCGGCCAACGAGCATCTGACGATGCAGATCGCCCGACAGGTCTACAAGATACCGACGGCGGAGAACGGCATGGTCTTTTTCAAGAACGGAGAAGCCGCATACATCACCAGGCGCTTCGATTACGATGCCGAAGGAAACAAGATCAAGCAGGAGGATTTTTCATCCTTGGCACACAAGACGAGCGCCACTCACGGACACGATTTCAAATATACGGGAAGTTACGAGGATGCCGCGGCTTTGATCCGTAACCATGTTGCGGCGTGGCAGGTGCAGATGAGCCGGTTCTTTTCGCTCGTCGTATTCAACTACCTTTTCGCCAACGGCGACGCGCATTTGAAGAACTTTTCGCTACAGCAGACCCCCGGCGGGGATTACCTGCTCGCACCGGCCTACGACCTGCTCAACACGTCGATCCATGTCGCGGATGAGGATTTCGCGCTGCAAGGCGGGTTGATTCCCGAGGCAGAATATTCCGATGTCTATGCACGCACAGGCCATCCGTGCCGGACCGATTTCGAGACTTTTGGACGGAGAATCGGTGTGCTGCCAAAAAAGATGATGACGATTCTCGATATGTTCTCGCAGGAGCAAGCAGAGGTTTATACGTTAATCGACCGCTCGTTCCTTGATGAGAAGGTCAGACGGATGTATAAACGGTCCTATCAGGAACGGTTGAGCCGGTTTGTGAGGCAAGAATAAGATGGGAGGACAAAACAATCATTAGAGCTTTTGATACTGCTGATCTTAACTTTGACAACGAATTTGCAAGCGCCGGCGATGAGCCGATTTTACAAACTGCCGGCCTCTTTATCGGCTGAAGATTCCTTTTCCTCCGGCCAAAGATCCGGCGAGAGCTGAAGGTCTCCGGATGTCGCTATCCTGCGTTTTCTTTGCGCTTACATGCGTTTAACCTCTTCCGCCGAGGTTGCGGCACCCGGACTGTGTATTTTAATATATCTGTTATGTATAACACGTTTGTTGCGTATAGTGCACTCTTCACGTATATCGACTACCCAATATGCAGCCGGGCCATCGCTGTTATGCCTTTGCCTGACAATTGCATCCCGACAATTAAGCATAGCGCAGAGTTACAAAGTTCAAGTCATTCAAATAAGCTATCCTGGGAGTCGCAGCCGTACCAATAAAGCAACCTCCTGGATAACCGCTCTTATTCATCCCATTTCTGTTGTATTCGCTCGATAGCCGACAGGACTATCTGCCCGAGCGGCTTTTTAGGTGGTTGGGGAGCTGGAATCGTATTGGCCGCAACAGGGATCTCTTCGGGAAGAGTTGCTATGCGGATGCCCCATTGCTCTGTCAGTCCCGAGCCGTAGGTTATCCACCAACTCGTGCTGCAATGAGGCAGAACTTTCGAAATCGACATAAGCGTCGCGTAATCCATTTCTTCCGAAGATGTCAGAATCTCCAGATAGCATTTTGCATAGGACCGAAATTCGTTTTCCGGGAACAATCGTTGTAGCAATTCCGACAACTCTTGCATAACGGTGTCGAATGGAGTGTCCGACACGATTTCGGCATAGTGCATTTCATGAGCATTGCTCAATGTCTCGCCCGACTCTGCAAAATGCATGCGGCGGGCGATGGTACGGAAACCCAAACGGCTGGTCATTGTCAGCTTCCGGTAGCGAAGGGTCGGGGTAAGAGGAATGTATGGCATAGTTTAGTCGATATTTTCGGTGTCAAAGATGGAGATTGCATAGTTGCAAAATCGGGTTATTCCGCCGCCTTGAAATTGAATGTGGGTTTGATCACACTTATCACATCGACCGTTTCTTGAATATTCTGCAAAATTTCTTCTGCCGGTTTATATGCCATGGGAGATTCATCAAGTGTAGCTTCCGTTACGGTTTCACTGTAAATACCGTCCATGGCTTTTTGGAATTCATCGAGATGAAGTTCTCTGAACGCACGTTTTCGACTCAGCACGCGTCCTGCTCCGTGAGGAGCCGAGTTGTTCCAGTCTTCGTTTCCTTTTCCCGTGCAGAGCAATGATCCGTCACGCATATTAAGCGGAATAATGCACCGTTCTCCCCGACAAGCTGATATGGCCCCCTTACGAATGATATTGTCATCGCCGATATAATTGTGCACACTCTCAAAAGCATTCTGCCGATCTGTATCCGCAATGCAGCCCTGCTTGACGAGAAAGTCAATCAGCAAATCCGCGATCAAACGACGGTTGATCTGCGCCCAGCGTTGACAGAGCCGCATATCGTGCAGATAATCTTCGCGGAGGACTCCTTCTACGTAACAAAGTTCATTTGGCATGGACGGTTTTCGCATCTTGAACGAGTTGTGCAGATCACGAATAGCAGCCTGCAATTCATTTTTCCGGCCTGTTTGCTTGTATTCTTCAATAAGCTGGGTCTGCTCTGCGAGCAATTTGTCCCAGCCCGAATTGTACTTTATTGCTAAGTTCTGATAGATGTCAGCCACTTGTTTACCGAGGTTCCGGCTGCCTGTGTGAACCATCAGATACATGCGATTCTGCTCGTCGCGGCCGAGTTCGATGAAATGATTTCCACCTCCGAGCGACCCGATGGATTTGTACAATCGCTTTTGCTCTTTCAATTCGCGGTAACAATGCAGTTCCAGAATCAGTTTTTTCGCTTCTCGGTAACAGTTCATATACTGTTCCGGCAACGGCATATGACAGTTCATACGGGAATTGCGGCCGGTGGGTATGGCGTAAAGAATATGTTCATTAAATGCGTGATAGTCGATCTTTGTCTTGAGGACGAGAGGTTGTACCAAAATGCCACAACCAATATCCACACCGACAATATTGGGAATCACCTTATCACCCATATTACCGGTAAACCCAATCACGCACCCGGCTCCTGCATGCACGTCGGGCATGATACGTATCTTGCATCCGTAGAAGGCATCCATGGATAGAAGCCTGTGTATTTGCTCTAATGCAAGGTCTTCGATATTGTCCGTAAAAATCTTTACGTTGCAGTGCTCCATTGTTTTCATTAAGTTATCAGGATTTATGTCGCCACTGATTATTGGAACCGTCTTTTTTGGGATTCGCTCATTCCGTCAATATGCCGCATGTCGGGCTGTAAACCCAATGTCTGGCAATGCTGCAGATAGGCCTTCCGGTATCTGTCCTCCATCCCGTACAGTTCCCAGTCGGCAAAGAGCGAATACCAGTAGATTGCTTTCAGGGGGTCCGCTTCTGTCAGAATTCCGAACTCATAGCAGGTTCCCAGGGTGATGCTCGGATACGAATCATCCTTATCCGCCAGTCGGAGCAGCCATTTTAATGCCAATGCATCGTCCTGTTTTATGCCCCATCCCAAGGCATAAGCCGCAGCAAGGACCCGTATGGCATCTTTCCTCCCATTCTCGGCAGCCTGGCGTATCCACTCCATGGATTCCTCGGGGATACTGCCGTGGGCGGCGGTCGGATAACCGGCATGCTGCAGATCACGTTCAAGAACCGGTTGATGGGTCAGTAGCCCCTTGTCCTCCCAGGGGTCTTTCGAAAAGAGCCCGCTGGAGAAAAACGGTTGTTTGAGCAGTGGCACGCGGTGCCGCCGGAACAGCGTGTCGAATCCGGGCAGAATACCCCAACTTCTGAAACATTGCCCATACCAGAATGCAGCCTTCGCGTTATCCTGAGGCACGAGGAATCCCTCTTTATAAAAGAATCCCAGCACCAGGCAGTCAGCATTCCCGCGCCGGGCCGATTCTATCAGCGGGTAGAGGTATTTGTCCCGGAACCGCTCTTCATGTACGTTTGCGCAGGGAGGATTGTAATTACATGTCCTTGTGTTGTTACTCGTCGTTTTCATCTTGTTGCTGGTTTTCGATTTGTCTGAGTCCTCTTTGTTGTTTCATCAGTCTCCCATATATCACCATATACCCGTTCTCTCTACTCCTGAGCTTTCACCATGTCTTGTTCGATATACAATCCTTGGGAGTACCAATCTGCAAAGCTTAGGATCGTATCCTTATAATTGGCCGCTGCAGCTCTTTCCTGCAATCGGCGCGCCCGCTCGAAATCGGGATCGACACATTGGCCCGATATATAACAGCGTGCCAGGGCATATTGTGCCTCGGGGAGTTCTTCGGCTGCACACAGCCAACGGAAAGCCTCCTTGACGTCATAGATCCCATAGGGATTGTCTTTGTCGCCATAGAGCCGTGCCAGCCAGTATTGAGCCAGGGCAACACCGTTGCGGGCGGCACGTTGGAGCCAGCTCAACATCTCCTGAAAAGCTTCCTCGGGAAGATAATAGTCTTGGAGACGCTCTTCCCACTCCCGTTTATGTTCGGCAATATGCCGTGCTTTGAGGAATTGGGCCCAGCCGATCTCTTGCTCGGCCTGACGGCTGATAATGTTGTATTCGATCTTCAGCAGTTCTTCGTCATAGGGGTGCAGACTACAATACATAGTGTTTCGTTTTAATTATCCATTGTTTTGTTCGGGACAAAGGTGGATATTAACTATGCAAAAAGCCAGCATAGTGGCAGAAACTTTTGACTTTTTTCTCACAAACGCCCCAACACCCCAAAACAAACCGGCACGAACTCTGAATGTCCGTGCCGGTTTCTTGTTATCGAGGCGTAGAAACCTATTCCTCGACTACCCGAATGTTGAATCCGACGTTCCGGGCCGCTTCGAGGAATTTGTGAATATTCCTGCTGGGACCTGCCGCAATCCAGTTGTTGCTGGTTGCAATGGATATGTCCGCCAAATGAATAATCATGTTTTCCGAGGTATAATATCGTTTGGCGACTTTATCTACATCATTCCGGTGTTCTGCATCCGCCAGCCGCACAAACACACCGAACGGAGGTGCAATCTTGTGCGGGAAAAGCCGAGCCAGTTCTGCATAAGTAATGGTGGGATTCTCTTTTACGTATGTTTTGAGCACTTGATTCACCAACATTCCCATTTTGTAAATGTTGCCGTTGAATTCGAACAAATAACGCCCTTTGGGTTTCTCCTCTCGATCGACCTTCTGACCGTTGTATACGTGGGAGAGAGTGATGATTTCATTGTTGGAGGCATTCAGATAACGCTCGATCGTAATTCCCCAAACGGGAACATCGCATCCCGTCTTTCCGGACTGTATTTTCTGTTTGAGCACTTCGTCGATCTCACTACCGACAAGAATACCTATGATCTTGGTTTCATCGGACAGTTCCGGGGCGTCATAAACCTGATTGTTGATCGAATCGATCAAATTTTGGCGGTTCTTAATATAGGAATTAAGCTGCTGCAATGCATTTTCATCGATCAGCTCTTTTTTCAATTCAATGATGGCAATCTTGTCCTGGTTTTTGAACCTGGCAACCAGATCAATCCTGCCTCGAGTCTCTCCATCCGTGATTCGAACTTCATGACCGATGATCTCGATTTCATCATTCGGCTGGCAACGCAAAATTGTCGCATTCTCTTCCAAATAAGCCTCCATTCCCAATTCGCTTGGAAAAGGAAAAGGCTTCAATGCTACCGCATTGGCAGTAACATGCTTAAAATAGTTAGGTTTCATTGTTGTAATTATTAAAAAAGGTTAAAATTCCACTTCTTCGATAGTAGTAAAGCTATTTTTCCAATACGAATTGGCCCGATAAGCTGCACTGCTGCCGATTGGAACGGCCAGGTATTGATATTTATTAGCATAACCATTAAAATTGGCAGTAAGACTTGGCGGAGTGGCGGCTTTACAATACACTTTGGAGAACCCGAGAACAGATCTGCCTGTAAAAGCGAAATCACCGATACTCGTTACTCCACTACCTATTATCAAACTACCTTTGAATCCGGTACAGCCAAAAAATGCATATTCCTCAATATGGGCTTGGTCAGGAATTACCAAATCACCGGTAAATCCGGAACAACTCGCAAAACAGTGACGACCAATCCATACTATATTGCTTCCAAAAGTCAGTGAACCGGTAAATCCGGTGCAATCTTGAAAAACTTGCTCTCCCAACGTCGTTACGCTGTCTGGGATATGCAAGCTGCCAGTCAGTTTCTTACATCCGAGAAAAGCCTGTGAATTAATACTTCGCAACCCCTCGGGCAAAATTAGAGAGCCGGTTAAGAAAGAACACTGATAAAACGCTTGAAGTCCAATATCAGAAACGGATTCTGGAATTTTAATTGATTTTATCTCACTTTGATAAAACGCATAGTTTGGAATTTGCGTCAGGTTCTGTGGTAAAATAACCTGTTGACTTATATTTCCTCGAAAGCAACTTTCCGGAATCGTCGTATTAGTGATTTGGGAAATGTCGAGACTCTCAAGCATCGGCATGCTCCGGATAAGATTGAAGTCGGACGTATTGAGCGTTCCGATGATCTCCAAACCTGTAAGACTCTCTATTTCGGCATTCGAAATATAACTGTCGAGTGTCCCGGCTGTTGCGACATGCACAGTCTTGTAGCCCGAAGCTTTTTGGGCGAACAAGATACTCTGGCAGACCATCCCGCTGGCATCATGCAATTCGACCGTAGCATAGCGATAGGTAGTACCTTGGTTGGGCTGAAAGGTGAATAGCAGAGTTTCCGTATGTACTGCAGCTCGGGTGGCAGCGGCAACGCTTACCCATGCACGGTCTGCATCGGCGATATATACCGTGTAATTGAGATTGGTCTCCACCTCCACGGCCTGTGTACCGCCGTCAACCTCAATGATGTATGAGTTGGTCGTAATGCGAAGAATACTTTCAGCGATATTAATGGCGCGCATCAGCGTCCGGTCGCTGCCGTCGCTGACCAACACAATGATTCGGTCGTCCGCGACCTTTTCAGGAGCTGTGATGACGATCTTGCCCGATCTGTAATCCGTTTTGACTACACGGGCACGATAGCCGTTCTGAGCTATGGCATCGATAATAGTCTGTTCATTGGCACCTTCCAAGGTGTATCCGATTTCATAGCTTTTACCGGGCAGAACATTAATTGATTCAGTCGTATCGAAGGTAATGTCGAGCGGAGTTGGAACTGCATATTTCGGAATAGTAATGGTAGTTACACCATCGGCTAACGTGAAAACGACCTCCGATGCTTTATCTTCGATTTTCGAAAAAATAGAATCTCCGTCTTTCCCATTTTCACCTGGTTTCCCGTCTTGTCCGGGAGCACCTTCCTCTCCGGTAGCTTTTCCCAGTTGTGTCCATGAGTCCCCATTGTCGTAGGAAATCTCCCAATATCCTCCCTCGATACGCAATTGCGGTGTAATGCCGTCTTTACCTGGCAGACCGTCTTGTCCCTGTTGGCCATCTTCTCCCGGTTTTCCGTCAGTGCCGTCTTTGCCATCTGTTCCCTCCGCCTTGATTTTGTTTCCGGCCGTATCGGTCAGCCATTCGCCATCCAATGTCCAATAATATACACCATCTGTGTGCCGCATAACGCCGATGACAGGTGTTGTGCCGTCCTGACCGGGAACTCCGTCATTTCCATCCTGTCCGTCTTTGCCGTGATAGATCGTAATCGGATCGCTTTTCGTAAATATGATCGTATAACCGATCTCCTTGCCGCCTTGTACGACGGGCATTACGCTTTTGACATAATCATTGTTTTGCAAGGCCGTAACAATGGTTTGCAGAGACGATATATTGGTATTCATCTGATTGCAGAGTGTCTGCAATGCCTCGAAAGCCGACCAGGTGGGTAACTTGATCTGTGTCCCGTCTGAAAGTGTAAAAATCACATAATCGTTGCTGGTTTTATAATCGACTCCTTGAAACATTGGATCGCCGTCTTGTCCATCGTTTCCAGTCGCCTTGCCGAGTTGTTCCCAGCTCTTTTCTCCATCATAAGATACCTGCCAATAACCATTGACAATTTTTAATTTCGGGATGATACCCGGTTCACCGTCTTGTCCGGAAGCCCCTTTCAAAGCCTCCAACCATTCATCCAATGTTCCCTCGTATCCTTTTTGCACAGCCAGCTCATAAGCCGAATTTCCTTGAAGAGATTCCAGCCATTCGTCCAAAGTCCCAATATACCCTTTCCCTACAGCCAATTCATAGGCAGATGCTCCATTTTGGCCATCTGTTCCCTGAGCCTTGATTTTATTGCCATCCTCCGTCAGCCAATCGCCGTCGAGTGTCCAATAATAAATACCGTCCGTATCCTGACGCACTCCGATAACGGGGGTATGCCCATCGTTACCCGCAGCTCCGGTATCTCCCTTTTTGCCATCTTGCCCATGATAGATAGTAATCGGCTTGCTTTTGGTGAAGGTGATTGTATAGCCGATCTCCTGCCCATCTTGCATGACGGGAGTTACGCTTTTGACATAGTCGTTGTCTTGCAGAGCGGTCACAAGAGTTTGCAAAGATGAAACATTGGTGTTCATCTGCTTGCAGAGTTCTTCCAATATATGGACCCTGTTTTCGAGATTGTCTACACGTCCTGTCAGAGCGCTGTCGTCATACTCGTCGCTGCAACCCGAGGCCAACAGCATCGAGGCAACCAAAATAAAGAATAGTTTTTTCATAATATGAATAAATTGAGTGTCCTCGCCTGCTATCCGTACCCCGATAGCATTTATACCAAAAAAGAAAGCGTGGTACTGAAAACTTATTCCAGTAATCGGGTTCTGACAAAACCTGCACCATGAAATAAGCAACAGCCCACGCCCTAAAACGAGGACGTAGGAGAAGTTGACTTATATTCCTTGGTGCAAAATGAACTGTCAGATTCGATTACCAGAAATAAGTCTACACTTTCCGTGTAAAAAGTATGTCAGCGCCTTGGCGCCGTACAAATATATGAATTTTTTTACACATCGGTGCAATCTCCTCCTTTTGGGGCTGTTGCAGATTCTTCAAAGACCGCTTTCCGGGGACAAACATAGAGCCCCACTATGCAGAATCCGGGCATAGTGGGGCTTGAATATGAAAAAAATCACTATTTGTGTAATTCGAGCATCCTCCGAAGGATTTCGGCATACTCCTGCCGCACCTCTTCGGGTGCGACAATCTCCATGAACTCGCGGTGTGAAAGGATTTTATCGAAAAATTCATTGGTCGGAGCTAAATAGTAAGCGAACAG